>JADEYI010000039.1_pt1 | contig 254973 bp, 366 predicted proteins | sample 8542331 | NCBI WGS metagenome assembly JADEYI01 (sample SAMN16510988, study PRJNA670497) | mine drainage metagenome | isolation source: biofilm near Copperflume 1 | place: Germany: Marsberg coppermine Kilianstollen | collected 2018-02
TCCAATCAGCCCTAGGCGGCTGGAGTGATGTAATCTTCCTTCCTTCCTTCCTTCTTGGTTTGCACGACGTCCACCATTCTGAGGGGAGGCTATTTTGTGCAGTCATCAGGTACCGGGTGCAAAGGGCCGGCCCCTAGGCCTCAGGCGCTCTGGCAACTTGCAGCTTGAAGCACCGCCTTTGTGGCTCTTGAGGCCTCAAGATCCTAGAATACATGCAGGCACCGTGTATTATTATTAAGATCACATGTTAGCTAAGCCTAGCGATGACCAGAGCAGTGCTGCAGCACGCCATGCTGAGCATGCGCATATGCACATGCATGCTCTTGGGGTTGCAGATGTTGTCTAATTAATTTATAAACACCGCAATCCTTGTTGATATGAATTATTCAAAGGGCTCACTGTGGTCCTCTTGAGGATCAATAAAACTGGTCAATGACACATTCCATCATAGTGCATGATGCATGCATGGCTGATACCGTACAGGTGAGATGCAAGATCTTGCAACTCAAGAAGTAAGGCAATGTCTAGACATTACAACTATCGTGTCAGCACGATAAGTATTGTCAACATGTGTGCCATCAGCTTGCCACCACTGCAGCACATTAATATTAGTGATGTTCCTAGAGTCAAAGCAGTATTGTTATTTTTGTTGAACCCATTCGGATTCACACTCATGGTGAAACAAAGCACGCAAGTATGCTGCAGCCTATCATCACAACCAGTGATTGGTAATGATGCCCAAAACTGCCCTTCTCGTGCTTGACAGAGATGTGCATGCAAATAAAAATCGCATGGTGCATTGAAAAGTCTTGGACGCCTGCCTAAAGGAACATCACCAACCAGCCCCTACACAATCATCTACCATGAAGGGACTGCAATTGAATAATCCTAATCTAGCATCTATTCTAATTGTACCCAGGCTCCCCCCACTGGCAGGTGGTTGCTGAGTGCCTCCTATAAGTCCTACAAAGTGGTATGTACAAATTCAAATTCCTCCCAGTTTCCAGACAGCCTGTGGTGCATGGACAACTCTCCAGAGCGAACTCAGATTGTAACTGACCGATCTCCCCTTCTCCCAGCGCAGCAGGCTGGACACACTACATGTACACAGAGCGGTATGCACACTGCATGCAAATTGTCAGAACTTAAAAGGAACACATCTTGTTCAGTGCAACAACATCTACAGCTTTGAGCAGCAATCAGCGTCTCAACTTCACTCGAGGCATGGTGATGCAAAGCAATCTCAAAAAGGCCCTCCCACTCCACCCACTCAGGGTGCACCTCAGCGTAGCTCAGGCACTTGTCCCTCGCGCAACTACAACTCGTGAGGGTGATGTCTGCGGTCGATGCTCCACAAAAAAAGGTATGAAAAGGCACTCCATTGCCGTCCGGGCCCTACAGGCAAGCCCCCAGGGGCTGCCGCCTCTGTGCGCCAATGCATCTGTTCTCCGGCTGTCGGATCTCTGCGTCCAAGTGCTCGGGTTGTCGGATCACTGTTCTCGGTGTCAGTCTATTCCCCAGTGTTGCGTTATTTCCCATAATGTATCAGAGGGTGCGGCATGTCGGCGGGATGGAGCTCTTATTTCCCACGGTATATAAGGGGTGCAGCGTGTCTGCATGAGCGTCAAGCTCTTATTTCCCCCACCCCCGGAATACAGGGGGGTAGCATGTGGGCAAGGGGCGCGGCGCGCTCGTGGCTGCTGCAGGCGCTGCCCTCTGTGCACCGGTGCGTGTGCACCGTGCGGCCGCAGCTGGCACCCTCTCACCAGCGCTCGCGATTGGCTGTCAGCTCGCCGGAGAGGGCCTCCTCCAGCTGCAGCACGGAGGTGGGCGTCGGGTTGCTGGCACCGCCCTTCTCGAACAGCTCGTCCCTGTACGGCGAGCTGGGCGAAGACTCCCTGTCCCCTATGAAGTCCTCTGCCAGCGCCTCCTGGCACTCCCCCACCTGCCACATGCCAATGGCAGCCAAATTTAGCTTGCTGCACTTGAGAAACCTTGCAGCAAGCCAGCTGATCATTGACTTGAACAAGAGGAGTACATCCCATTCAAGACAGGATTGTTCAGCCGTCAGACTAGGTGTGTGTGACGCAGATAATCACCCGGATTGGAGGTGATCAAAGAGATTTCATTGATCATAGCCTTGGATACGGAGCCTTGCATCTAGAGAAGTCATTGCAATGGTGACTTCTTGCGCGAGAAAGGATGTGCTAAGGGAGGGGTCCCACCTGGGCGATGAGGGTGGCAAAGTAGGACTCGGCGGTGTGCAGGGCCTGATCGGTGCAGTACATCCGCATGGCCACCAGGATGGACGCAGCCGCCACTGTGGACGGCCGGAAGTCCAAGTAGCGCTCCTCTGCTCCCACACACAGCCGCAGAGTCAGAAATAAGAAAGGATTTTTAACATTGCTGCACTTTCTCTAGCAAAAGCAGCGCAACGAGGTGACGGTGGATGCATAGGCAACCAACACAAAGCTACCCTTCAAGCACACCTGCAGAATCTATAGGAGAGTTTGGGTGCAAGAGATATTCTTTTATGATGACACTGCTGAAGTCTGCGAGGCTCACAGTAGGGAGATTGATTGTGCAGGTGAGGCTGGTGCGCGCACCGGGCAGTGTCCTGGCAAGGAGGCCCATGGATTTGGCGCGCGCAGCGTGGAGCGCGGAGGGGTCGTCCAGGGTGGCAGCATCAAAGGCGCCCAGCAGCAATCGGTCCAGGAAGCTGGCAGCAGTCACGGCCGCCACTCGCCACTCCAGTGTCGCCAGCACAACGAGCTCCATGCTCTTTATGTGCCGCGCCTCAAACGGCTGCTCCCACGGAATTGCCACCTGAAGGCAGATCCCCATAAGGTCCAACAAGTTCCAGTTAAAACTCCCAACTTATTATTACTATTATAATTACCCCCAGTAGTCAAGTTTGTAGTAATCATATTTGTAAGAACCACAAGCAGTCATACCGACTTTTTGCCGTTGGCAATCTGCAGGAGTCAACCTGAACGTGAAGGGCAGTATGCTTTGCCTTGGCGGAAGTGGGCGGATTTTTTTTTGTAACTATCACAGATTGAGTACTGAGCAGGCATGAATACCTGGAACAGGGCAATGTTGTCAGGGAAGACGCCTTCCTCCATCTTTGCTGCGATCGACAGGCATGCGACGGCAGCCAGTTGAAGCGTCCAGAGCTCACCGTCCTGCATACACCAAGCCAGCTTGAGTCCCCCAAAAGGCTGCCATCGATCAGGCCATATCTAGCAGTCAAGTCTGATCTCTAGCCCCTTTCCAAAAGCAATGTACTGAATACAACAGTGTTTCCTTCTTTCCTGGGAATGGCAGAGCTAGCCCAGGACAAGAGAGTAGGAACGCACGGAAGCGCGCTGTGCGGCCATGAAGCGATCCAATAGGTTGACGGCAAGGGTGCAGGTGAACGCCCCAAAGTTGTGGCACGCAGCTGCCTATTGATCAACAACATTTTGGGTCACAAGCATGCAAACACAAACTATAGTGACGCAGGTTTTGCTTTACATCTTGAGTGCAAATTTTCCATGCATATAACAGTCTCACGCCAGCTGAGACAAGCTGCCCAGGAGCCATCAGTTCACAGCGTCATCTATGTGCAGAAGTTCTAGAGCGTACAAGGGAAGGGAAAGTGTACCGTCATCATCCATGAGACCAGGAAGTGGCGATGTTCCGGGCCAATGCCTGTGTCACCATCCATGTAGTCAGAGGTCACATGGTACTGCTCCTCATCCGCCAGCAGCGCCGAAAGAATCTGCATGTTGTCCTCTCCAAGTATGGTCATGATATCCTGCATCCGCACATGAAGCATCAGGGCGGTGCTGTTGGTGTGTGAACCATGATCTTTCAAAGGTGGGGCACAGGATGCCTCTGAAGAGTGCCTTGCTGGGCAAGTCAGGAACCATCTTCTCACCTCCATGGCAATAGGCGGGCTGTAGGCCCTCGTGCAAATTCTGTTGGTGTCCCTATCTGCGAACTGCCAGCAGGGGCTGTCAAAGCTGTTTGACAGATCCTCGCCGCTCTCTGAGCAGCTCAGGTCCACCTGGATCGTGGCCTGCTGGGAAGTGGATTTCCTTGTGCATGCTTGTTGGAGCATCCTAAAGAATATACTGCATGCACAGATCATTGTTCATCAGCGTGTCGCTGTGTGTGATGCTCAGGTTGTTGGGGCAGTCTTCTATGCAAAGTAAGGGTACAGGAAAGGAGCAACCATGCCAAGTGCATATAAAAGGAACATATCAATTGCTTTGGGAGAGTTGCTGATTCTGGGGTGACCGCAACTTTTAAAGAGACACAAGTGTAAGGGCTGCCAAGACTTCAAGATGACGAAGGTTTCAGAGACGTTGCAGCATCGCGACGACTTTAACCCCGTTCCGATGAAAAGAGGGGAGCGATATGTACATGCCTCTACTGGCTTTTAGGCATCCGGCTTATCTTGGGTGAATCGCTGCTGTGCCGCACCTCAGAAGGGGCAATGACGAGGGGTGCCCCTGTGCTCGGCAGACGGGAATCCGTTGCTACGAAAAACGCGAGACTGTCCACTTGCAGTTCTAACGCACATCTCAGACGCAGCCGGTGCTCCCCAAAGGCTTTCAAGCACTGAACCTGCAAACCCCAGTCCCAGCATCATCATGACTTCAAATCTCCACCGAGAGCGCAATGAACGGACCCTCGTTCCAATGCGTGCCATACCAGCAGGTATATCTATTGAGAGATGATGGCAGCTGTGATATCACACAATGTAAGGGGCGCGCAGAAAAAGCCCAATGCAACTCAAGATACAGGGGTGTCAAAAGCCAACAGGGGCCTGTAGAGTGGACTCAGACGCTCCCGGCAGCAACAGGCCATTGTGGGATGTTATTGGGAGGACCCAATACCATTTGATGGCATTGCAACTTGACTCATTCTGACAAACAAGGTGTTCCGCCGGGACGCTTTGTTCCAATCAAGTCGGCGAGGCAGTGCCAAACACGGCCATAATGACCTTAAATGCTTAATCACAAGCATGATATTCGACCATTTCATTTGGATCACTTTGGAGAGCTGGAGCTCACCTGATCAATGACGGGTCAATCAAAGGCAAGTCAATGGTGGTGCAGCACTGCCCGCTTCATCGGCTGCACGTCCCCATCGGAGGCGCTGTGTTTACAAAGGACGTCACTCGGATTAAAACGGGCGCCGACAGCGATTGATACCGGCGTGTTGTGAGCGCATTCGCAATGAATCTCCCTTCTTGCGCCCAGGACAAGGGGGCCGTAAAAGGGCGTTCAAGGAATAGAGAGATCTACGGATCACCGTTGTGAGGAGGAGGTCACCGTATAGCGAATGATCACCGAAAAGTCCTGAATCGGATGTGAGAATTCGAATCCCTCCTGTGTGCCACATCAAGCACATGCTGAATCATCCTTGGTGCTATCAGAATGTATTGCTTCAAGGAAGTTCTCTTGCGGTTCGACTGTCGGGACGTCCCACAGCGGCGGCAAAGGCCGGCTGCAGCTAGCTGGTTCAGCATCGATATAGTACTTGCCATTCAAGTCGGGCATATCCTGGGCTGGGCTGCATGCCAACACAGCCGAACAGCAATTGTTGCATGCATGACTCATCGTCAGACGATCACGGCGCCGTGATCACCGGTACCGGCCTGAATTCTTTATAGTTTCTAAGTTAGAAAATCCACCGCTGATAGGAGGGCATGCCGCGGCCGCCTGGCACTGCGCAGTGCCAGGCGGCCGGGCAGGCGGCCCTCAGTGTGTCGCAGGAACTGCATGGCATTTGGACACATTGCCACAATCAGATCCAGGGTGTAAACATGTAGACAAGGGTGCATTTGCGAGTTGACAAGGCTGCAAGCCTGTGCATATCGGCCCCGGGTTTCGGCTGCAGACAGACCTGTATATGCCCTATGGCCCTCTAGGCTCTAATGTCGCCATCAATACAAAATTATCATTATTATGATCCAGATCCAGGGGCCCTGTAAGGCATGCATGCGCTTGGACTTCTTATTTGTAAATTAATTAATGCTGGCTCCGCTTGCAATATGGAAGTGCCGTCAAGTTCATGACAAAATTCCTGAACCCATGCATCGGCTGAGTCAGCTGCAGCTGCAGCCTGAGGGAAGGAGACCACAAAAGGGTGCAGCATCCTCTTCCTCTGCGCCTGAGGCTGCTGCTCAATGTCTGCCATGTGTCAGATATTGGCATGAAGGCAAAGATGACACATCCCTCAATCCTGATCAGACCTAGATTCCTCATTGTTGATACACTTCAATTGAAAGTAATGGTGGGCTACATTGCCAGATATATCAGAAATCGTTTCAATTGCCGCTGGCAATGTGTGTACAGTCATCATTAAGAGCTCTGCAACTGGTATTGGCCTCTCAACGGCTGAGAAATCTCATCCATTGCTGGAGGCCCTTGGCTACACTTTCAAAGAAACCTACGGCAGGCGCACAATCCCATGGTGAATGCCTTGTGAATCATGATCAAGGTTCAACACCAAATGTGCCGGGGTCAGTCGCAAGAGCGACAAGGAGCCCGCCGTGCCACCCGCGCACTTCTCCTCTGAAATGATGTCAAAGTTCATCTTTGGAGGCTGTGGTGCCCAAATCGCGGACAACAGGCTGTCCGGGAGTGCCGTAGGGGAAATTTGATGCAACGCTGGCGGCGTCGAGTGCATCCAGGCCCTCAAACAGGGGGCCCCTCACAGGGAGCTTGACAAAGCGGCCGGCGCCCTCCTGAATGTTCAGCTTGCCGTTCTCCCAAACCACCTTGCCCTGGCTTATGGTGACTACCACCTGCACCGTGCACAGCTCTTCCATCAGAAGCCCCGGTGCTGCTCACTCCAACTACTGCACACCCCTCTTAATGGCTCAACTGATGCCCAATGCGCCATGAATACTCTGACAGGTCAGCAGTCCTGGTGTTGCATGCATGGCATGCATCTTACAGACATGATTAGAAGGTGCAAACCAAGTTCGTCTGGTAACAATTTGGCGGCATGAGCTGGATGCATCTCCGCTCGATGCCGTCAGCATTGCATGCCAAGGCGCCTTACCAGATCATCTCAAAGGACGGCTTGGGTAAGCCTGTGCTTTTCATGCCAGGCAGCACTAATTCCACATCATGGCAGCCGAGCTCAAAGAAACTTTAGCAGGGGAAAAGGTGGTCACCTGGCCCTTGACCTCCCGGCCCTCATAGATGTTGGTGTCCATCCTGGAGTGGTGTGTGCTGGCGCTGATGGTGTGGCTGATCTCGGGGTCAAACACTATGATGTCAGCGTCTGAGCCCGGCGCTATGAGACCCTTGCGGGGGTAGACATTGTATGTCTGGGCCACCGCCGTGCTCACCAACCGCACAAAATCCGACGGCGTGATCAGGCCTGCACCCCACAGCGATCAGAGCACTGAAGTGAGAACTGAAGCATGCCCAAACTCCACTGATTCACCCAGATTCAGCAGGCAATCATGCTTGACATACAGTAATCAGGCTTTGACGTTACCCCTTCCCCTGAAAGACCCCCCCAATGCGATGCGCGGTGTCAGGTTGCTGCCTGGGAGAGAAAAGAGCAGGCGGGACGACAGGACGGCAACTTCAGAGATCAAAGCCACCACCTACATTATCCAGAGGCTAGTGCGCCCTTTAGATACAATCACAGCATGACTCGGATGACTGCTGTGTTTCACTACAGCACTTTGACAGCCCAACCTGGGTTGAGAGATTAATGCACTATCTTAATATAAACCGCTGCATCACTACAAATGAATAGAGCATTGTCTGGAGCGCATCAAGCTTCCGCAGCGCCCCACCTGGGTTCACCAGCTCGTCCCAGGCGACGTGCAGGCGCTCTTCGATGCCATTGACGCCGTTGGGGATCTTGCGGAAGTCGTGCAGTCCGGCGCTCTTGGCCGTGGAGTTGAAGGGCGCGTGGTCTGTTGCGACTATGGACAGCACGCCGCCCGCCAGGCCGGCCTTAATTTGCCGCTGGTGCTCCTTGTTGCGGATCGGCGGACTCATCACATACTGGGCCGCCACCTGCGCGAAGACACAGCAGCAGCAGCGGCGCAGTCAGCCCCTGTCCGTTGTGTCAAGGGCGGCGCTTGACTGCCAGTCCGTTGCAGGGTTACGTGGACTTCTATTCGATTAGGTAGAGGTGATTCCTAGAAAGGAGAGAGGTTTTACAGGGAGAGAAACAGCTATAGGCTGAGGATTGCAACGGATTGGACGAGGTCAACGGTGTGCACAATAAAGATCTTTGCAGCAGGGATGAGCTGCCAGCTTGATGGCCAGTTCCCGTCGCAGCTTCGGCAGTGCCTTCTTTCAAAGTGGTATATGCTTCTGTCAGGCGGCACAATGCAAGTGGATATCATGGCCCTCTCAGCGGCCGTCTTCTCAGCTGGCCATGGGAGGCGAAGGGAGAGCAGATTTCTCCACTGTGACAACTCCTGATACCACTCAAGCAGGTGAGTCACCTTGAAATCGGGGTCCCAGATTTTGGCCTCGTCAGCGCCGAAGCCGGAGGCCACCGCCTCCCCAACGATGCGCTGACCCCGGGTCTTGGCGGCCGCGATCTCTGCCACAGCGCCGCCGCTCATCACGTGCACGATGTACACCGGCACATTGACATACTGCGCCAGGCGCAAGGCTCGCGCCGTTCCCTCATCCTGCACAGCAGAACGCAGCACCAAGCTCAAAAAGCGCACCAAAGTGAGTGTTTTTGTCTTTATTATCATTGACATTTCGTGCCAGAGGGAATGTGCGCATGCACCCAAGCTGCGCCCTAAAGGCTGCCGAAATCCTACCCCTTGTTGGACTGGCCCGATCCAAGCAAAGTCCAAACCAACCGTGGGCACAATGCTCAGTGTTAATACCGGCCCCCGCCAGCTGGGCCAATCTGACTGTGTAGTGAGTGATCTTTAGGCAACCTTCTGTGGCTGTCGATGCAGAGAAAGGCAAGGTAGTAGCGGGTAGCAGGCGAGTGGCAGCAGCGCACCTCAAACACGGCTGGTCGGGAGATGTAGTGGCCCTCAGGGCCGGTGAAACCACTATCAAAGGTCCTCTGCTGCGCATCCAACAGGGCTGCAGCATTCTCGCAGTGGACCTGTAGCGCCACAGTAAGTAAGGAGACTTGAATGCAGCATGATCAGCTAAGTAAAGCAAGAACACAGGGAAGGAGGAGCTGAGCTGGCAACTCACAATTGGCAGGGCCCCTAGCTCCTTGCTTCTTCTGAAGCCATGGATGAGCTGGGCATCGTCAACAGCAAGTGATCCGCTGTATGCTAGGAAGAACTTGAAGCTGTTTATGCCTTCCTTTGTCAGCTTGCCCATGTCAGAAGCCACCTGTGGTGCAAGATGTCCTTGTCACATCTGCTGAGCATGCCGTTCTATTTTACACTACCAAGAGCCTTGGTGCTTGAAGCAATGAAGGCTCTCATGCAATGCTGATCCATCTGATTGTGTGAGAAGTTTAGGAAAGCGAGTGGCTGACACTATAGCAGCAGCCTGACCTTGTCGTTCCAAGTCGTGACAGCCATATGGAATCCGTAGTCCATGACGCTCTTTTTGGCAACCTTTTTGTACCGCTCAAAGCCCGCTGCCAGGTCTCCTTTTATGGGCAGGGCAAAGTCAATATGCATGGTGGTGCCACCAGCAAGAGCTGCTGCCTGCCCACTGCAGGCACAGGGGTTCATGTCTTAGACCTCTCAAAGGGCAGCCAGGCGAGCAAGGATACCTTCAGTACTTCCCGTAGTACCTGTAGAAGTCGTCTGTCGAGATGATCTCCGCCTTGGACCCCCAGCCCATCTCTGCGTCGAGATGAGTGTGAGGGTCGATGCCTCCGGGCATCACATACTTTCCCGTCGCATCCACGACTCTTGATTGTTTAGGCGCCTGATTTTCAAGCAATTCTGTGAGTTACGAGACTCCGGGCCGGCACAGCCTTGCTCATGGCATACTCTTACGACATTAGTGCTTGTCGCAAGAAATTCTATGGGTGATCGACGTAAAACCGTACCTTTATATTCTTTCCTACACTTTCGACGAGGCCATCCTTTACGATTACATCCGCCACAAACTGATTTTCAGCATTGACGACGGTACCACCCTGCGGCATTGGCCCGTTGCAGCATCAACACTCGTCGAGACAGCGCCACTGATCATGCCTGTCAACAGCTAGTCTCGATTGTATCACCTTGATGAGAAGTGTCTCCGCCCAAGCAACGTTAAGGACTGGCAGAATGCACAGCAACAGTATGAGCACCATCACTAGAGGGGTTAATCCTCTACTGACAAGCTATGTTGTTGATGCTCGCTTCAGAGTGGGAGCACGCGCTGACATTCTTGTACATGTCACAGAACGGATCAGAAGAAATAGGAAAGGCTCAGGAAAGGCTCGATGCAACAATTCTACTGTCATGTCGGAGAAAGGCAGAATACGTAGTCCCGTAGAGTGCACGTGGTGGGGTGCCATCACTTTAGGCAAGATGGCATGTTGCAGGGGACGAGAGGAAACTTGCCTCTGCGCAAATCTGCAGACAATGGTGGTTCCCGAAAGTCTCAGCAGTCATGGTCCTTCACATGCGAACGCAGCAGACCACAAGGTAGCAAGAGCGCTGGTTGTGACCCCTTAGACTGGCCAGCCACATCAATTGGTCCCACGGAAACGGGGACGGTCAGGTGGTCATGCAGGAGAGAGAGCTGAACGATGCTCTCAGTCGCATGCGGCTGCAGCTGTTGAAGGATGGGCATTTCTCTCAGCTTTCCGGGCAGCAGCGCGATTTGGCAATCTCCCAGGGCCTAGGGCTCCCACAGCAGATGCCTCACTCCTGGGGTCCTTCGCTGCAATCTGCCAGCAGCAGCCCGTACTCCTGGTTGCCAGACGTGAACGGGTTGTCGCACCTTCCGGGCAATCAGGGGACAGCAGGCACCCAGCCGATGCTCCCCGCCGGTGCTGGCAGCACGGATGGGGGTGCTTCCTCGGCTGACCCTCAACTCGGGCCTGCGGACTTGCATGATCAAGGGAATGGGCTCTGGGGCGGCGGTCTGTACGCCAACGATCCACACAACATATGGTCGGCAGGTGAGGCTGCGCCGTAAACGGGGTGTCTCTGCAGATATGCAATGCCTTCCGTCTTACCTACTGCTGCTCGATTTTGAGAGAGAATGCTGCATTTCAGATGACTCAAGGTGCCTGTCGTGTGCGCAATTGGAGGTTTTTTTTGTTCGGTATGAGATACTGGGTGCCAGTTTCTATCACCTGCTGTTCTGCTTATCCTGCAGATGCAGTCGAGTCCCTTGTGCTGATGCACCTTGGGATGCATTGTGCAGGTGTGTCAAGCTCACCACAGCAAGGGGGCAGTCTCACTGCCCCTAGCGTTGGGGCAGGCTTGCTGCTGGGACAGGAGAACGGCCAGCAAACGCAGCCTCTCAGCCACAGCCAGCAGCTGCAGCTGCTAGCCGCCAATGGGATGGGCAACATGGGGAACAGGGTGTACAGCGGCAACCTGGGAACGGATAAATACGCAGACAACGGCCAATATAGCGACTACGGAGGCGGGCTGCATGGTGCGGGGGGCCTCTCGCCCTCCAACCTGGGCGGCCTCGCTGCTCTGGGCAACACATACGGCGGCGGCAAGCTCCAGCAAGGCCTCCCCACCAACGGGCTGCCAAACAACGGCTACGGCGGCAATCAGCCGAGCCAGGATTACAGCGGCCTCCACATGAACGGCGGAGCAGCAGGCGGCATCCACAATGGCCTCGGCAATGCCGCGCTGGCTCACAAGCTGGCAGGCCTCCCAAACGGCGGCGGCGCTGGCTACTCCAACGGCCACCACCTTGGGAACGGCTCCCTGGCCGGATTGGGCCCCGGGAGCGGGATGACAGGGTCCAACGGGCACCTCAGCGGCCTCCATCCCGGGGGCATGGCAGGCGGTTATGGCCTCCAGCAGCAGCAGCAGCACCAGCAGCAGCAACAACAGCAGATGCTGAACGAGCAGCTCCAAGCGCTGGGGCCGGCAGGCATCGCGCAGCTGCCGCCGCAGCTGCAGGCGTACGCGCGCGAGCTGCTGCTGCGCCAGCACCGGGCGGCGCTGATGGGCGCGCAGCAGATGCAGCAGCCGCCGCCGCCGCCGTTCGGCATGCCGGGCGCTGGTGGCATGCTGCCCGGCGCGCAGCGGCTGGACATGGCCGGCTTCCGCCGCGACCTCCAGCGCAACGACATGCCCCTCGGCCGCCAGGGCTCCCGCCCGCTGCCCCCCAAGGTCAGCCCAGCTTCTACCCAACAGGACATGTGCATTTCACGTTCTTCTGGCATGCATGAGGCAGCTATGAGCCTTGCGGCTGTTGCATACAGATATAGATCTGCGGAATTAGGACGTACATATTTCTCATCTTCTTGGAACCTGCCTGCATTGTGACAAGTGAATTAAATGGTTGATAAGTCATTCTGAGGGTTGTGGGTCTGCCGCGCAGGGGTTGGATGACAGCTTTCTGATGGGGTCGTCGGAGCTGCTGAACGGGCTGCCGGGGCAGCATGTGCCTCCGCCGCCGCCGCCCCGCGCCATGAACGGCCGCATGCAGCCGCCGCCGCCGCCCCCGTCCTCGCAGGCGGGCACCTTCCAGGCGCGCGTGCAGCAGAAGAAGGTCATTGCGTCCCTGCTCCAGCGTGGGCCCTGGTCAGTTCTATTCCCCACCTCATCTCTTAGTTCTCTCATCCTTAAGAGCCAAATTTTAGATCCTGAGAGTTCAGACCACCCTCTCGTCTCCTCATACTTGCCGCGCTTGCAAGTGACCGGGGACACCATGAAGCTCTGTTGCCTGGGAGTGGAAATGCAGTATGCAATTTTCTCATCTCTGGTATAATTTTCTTTGAACATTGCATGCTATTGTGTTCAAGGTGTGGTGCTGACCTCTTGAAATTGTGTGCTTCTGCCGTGCAGCCGGGACAAGGCGTATGTGCCGGGGGCGCAGCCCAAGGCTGACATGGCGCAGCTGAACCAGGAGCTCACGGAGCTGGTGGACTCCTTGCGGCCCAAGCCCGATGAGTGCCAGCGCCAGAGGTGCACACCGCCACCCAGCTTCCCAGCTCTGTAGGACTGTGACCCGCCTTATGTCTTGCTGTTTGGGAGAATCCAAAGGGGGCAACCGTGTAGTGGGTGTTGAAATGGTTGCATCTCAATCCTTTGCTGTTTTACATGATGCCCCGACGGCCACTGCAGTTAACACCTCAACTACCCTCAAGTTGGTTATCAGAGGTCCCCATCTGGCATGCATGGCATGCAGGACAATTTTTTCAGGCACTGTGCCACCTGCCAGCATTTGAGCGCTGTCTGAGATGTCTGGGTGTGCTGCTCCAGTGAGGCGTTGGAAGCACTGCGTGTGGCGCTGACAAAGCGCTGGCCGGACTGCAAGGTGCACCTGTTTGGCAGCACGGCGAACCAGCTGTCCATCTGCAACAACAATGACATCGACGTCTGCCTAGAGCTGCCCGACCTGGCCAGCGACACGGTGTGCTGCCTTGCCGCTTCCTGGTGCTCTGGAGGCCAACTTCATGTCTTTGACCCTGGCAACCAGCTGCCTTTTGTCTTCATCCCTGCTGAGCTCACAAAGGACAATCTCAGCCGCTGTATGGCATTGCTATCTCATCCTTGGGTCTCATTCACTCTGCTGTGCATGTCCCGGACATTTGACCCTGGGCAACCGGGTGGTTGTGTGGGATTCGGGCTGAGTGCGAGCGGGTGTGCCTTTCATCTGCAGAACACCAAGGGTGAGGTGGTGGAGGAGCTGGGGCAGCTGCTGACGGAGGCGGGCATGCAGAACGTGCTGCCGCTGCCCAAGGCGCGCGTGCCCGTCGTCAAATTCGTCGTCGGTGACAACGGCACCAAGGTGCGCGTCCCGACCCACTGTCCTCTTGTGCGGTTTTATATAGCAGTCTCATGGTTGCATGGATCATTGCAACCATGCCATTGGGAGTGGCTTGCAAGAATGACGTCACTTAAGACTGGTGGAGGCCTGGTGCCTGGTGCTCAGGCAGTCAGTAACTATCGCAGAGGAACAGTCAGTCATGCACTGTTTACTTGGTACAAGTAAACAATGTGACATTGAGGTATGGGGCTGCTGAGCACCTTGAGCGGTGAACTTCATTGCTTGGAACTACAGGTGGACATCACGGTGAACAACATCCTGGCCATCGTCAACACCAAGCTGCTGGCCGATTACGTGAGCATCGACGACCGCCTGCTGCAGCTCTGCTACGTCATCAAGCACTGGGCCAAGCGCCGCCAGGTAAACATTGCGAAGACATTTTGCCATCTTTGGCTGTGTACATTCTTCCTGCAAGGAAGCAATGAGGTGTGCACTCGTCGGTTTTCCCTAGTAGAGGTGATTGTTGCATGTTGAGGAGAATGGAATATTTCTGATCATTTTTGGCTTTGCTGACAGCAGAGAGTGTTGCGCAGGTGAATGACTCATACAGGGGCACGCTGAGCAGCTACTGCTACGTCCTCATGTGCATCCACCTACTGCAGCAGCGCCAGCCGCCCATCCTGCCCTGCTTGCAAGCCATCAAGCCCCCGACCCATTTCAGGCACGCCCTAGACCCCATCCTCTCGATGATTTTTCAGCCCACAAGAGACATCCACCCTACCATCCAAATTGCTTGCTGTGAAGTGCCCTTGCGCATTTCTTGGGTGATAGATATATGGGTCTATTATGTTTATAGAATAGAAATTTGTCTATTCTGCAAGATAAACGAAGAGCACAACATGCTCCAGAGTCTGAAGTGGAGTTTGCACTCTTACTGCAGGACGGTAGGGCAGTGGGTGTGCGATTACTACGATGACCTGGAGGCACTCAAGGGGTTTGGCGAGGGGAACAAGGAGACCCTGGCGGACCTGGTGTGGGCCTTCTTCGAGTACTGGGCCTGGAAGCACGACTACAACAACGCCGTCATCAGCGTGCGCACGGGCGGCTTCCTCACCAAGTCCCAGAAGGAGTGGACGCGCCGTGTCGGCAATGAACGCCACCTCGTCTGCATCGAGGTGCGCGCTGCCCCCTTACCCCTTCCTGATGCCCTCGCCCTCTCTCCTGGGCAACGTTGCACATTGTCTTGTGTGAGGTGCTCCTTGTTTACACGATGTTCCTGCAACCGCCTGCATATTCATGCCTTTCCCAGAGCATGATGTGCAAGGGTCGGTAGGTGGGTGCGTGGCTCAAGCAAGATCCTGCTTGGTTGCAAAGGGGCAGCGTGAGCATGTATGACAGCCCAAGATGAAGCTGGCAATGACTGAGAACACAGTGCCCCCGTATACTGCCTGCCCATACGCCACTATCTGTGGACGTGTAGCTTCCTTTGACTGACTCGTGCAGTGCTCAAATGCTGCTGTTCTTGGACAATGAGGCTTTTGCGCCGCTTGCGATACAATGCATATGGTGGACAGCAAATCTCAGGGGATTGGGGAGCGCGGGCTGGTGGCATACATGCCATTTTTAGCACCATTTTGCTGGTGCACTGACATGGCAAGCTATTACGTGTGCGCAGGATCCGTTCGAGCTGACGCACGACCTGGGGCGCACGGTGGACCGGCAGACGAACGGCGTGCTGCACAAGGAGTTTGAGCGCGCCGCCTGCGTCCTGCGCGACCACGAGAACCCCCTCGAGAAGCTCCTGGAGCCCTACCGCGCCGGCAAGACCGAGTGAGCATCCATCATGCGGCGTCCCCTCCTCCGGTCCTCCAAGACCAGTCGCGCTTTTTACGCTGCCATCGCCGGCAGCCGGGCCGATGCACCGGCGGGGGAGACGCGCGCATGACTCAGCGGGCCAGCGCCCCCAACAGAGCTGAGCCGCGCTTCTTATTTATCGTTTGATTGCAAGCGGCGTTCGAAGGGAGCGCCCTGTGCTCTTTGGGCAAGAGTGTGATTCATCCCGGTGGCGGCTGCTGCGGGGGCCGCCACCTGCATGCAAGCTGGGACCCAAAACCCGTTCTTGCACCTTCTTTTTTCTCTGGGCGTTTGCAAGAGGGAGGGGGTGCAACAGCTATAAGGCCGGGAAGAGATGTGCGGGTGAGGACAGCGCAAATACGGCAGTGAAAGTGAGGCCTGGCCGCGGGGCTGCCGATGGGCGCTTGTTGAGCATATGGCACTGGCCAAAAGATTTGCATGTTAGTGGATTTCAGACCATGATTTTTAGTTTGAGCCTCTGCTGGGGGCCGCCTTGCCGGCGCCCAGCATGTGAATGATGCACGTCGCGCTTCTGCTTTTGGTTGTCATGTTTTCGAGCATGGTCAGGATGATTCCACAGCACAACACACATCCCTAGCGTGGGAGGCACCAAGAAAGGCCTCTCGCGCTCAGATAAGAGAGTGAGAGGTCCAGAGGTTTGAGGGGCTGCGCCGGATCAAAAGGACTGACATTGCTTTGGTGCCGGGGGGGCGGTGTTGGGTTTGCTGCCTGCCGGTGTCGCTCGCGGCAGCAACCCTTGGGTGCTCTTTATGTTTTGTGTGAGGCACTTAGCTGGCGCGTGGGAGTCCAGGAGGCCTGCCCCAGTCACGCACTCGCAGTGCTCCACCCCAGAGTGCAGAGCAAGCCAACACCCTGCTGATGGGGGTTCGGGACCATCATCAAAGAGGGCTGGGGTGGCACTCGGGTGCAGGTGCGTGGCATAGAAGTCAAGGCACTGGCCAGGGACGGTTCACAGTGTTGTTGCACTCTAAATTAGTTCTAGTTACAAGGAAAGGTTGCGTGGGAACCAGCTTAGCAGACAGAGTGAGTGATAGCTACTGGGGGGTGCGCGAGCCTCCTCGTTTGCATGAACGGCTCCTCGGCGGCCCTGCGGCTGGCTGGGTGTTTTGCGAGTCGTGATCACGGGGGGAGGGGTGGAGGGAGGGGGCCCTGCTGCACCCCCCAGCCTTTGTAGCTCATGCTCCCACTGGTCAGCCTGCCCATTCGGGGCGCTGCCAGCAGAGGGGTCATTCTCCTGTCCAGTTTACTGTATGGGCGGGCCTGGTACCACCCCCACTCTTGAGCGGGGCACCGGCGTTGTTTGTCAGATATACATATATATGTAGGACGATCCCCGCAATCCAGATGGGTGTGTGTGTGCGTGTGTGTGCGTTTCCCATGAAGTGGACGTCTGATTTGTGTGCCTCAAGACCGCTCGCGCGCAGAACTTATGTAGGCTGATTTGCAAGGACGGCGTGTTGATTAGATGCAGAGGGATTGGTGCATGGCACGAGGCTTCCAGGGGTACATGGTGTTGAAGTGCAGCGAGTGGCGTGGCTGTAGCGCCCGCTCCCTTGACGCCATGACACGCCCCTGCCTGGGGCCCTTTATTTTGATTTTGAGCTGGGAAGCGGACAAGCTGGGAAGGGGTGGTCAAGGCGGGGTTGACTGACTGGCAAGCTGGGCTGACATGGGGACAGATCTGCACAGATATGAGCCCAGCCGAGGAATGGTTTTCTGTCTCTCTGCATGCAACTGGCAGGACAAGTCAATTCAATTCGTAGTGCTTCCGGTACCCCTGCTACCAGGGGAGCCAGCGGTCGCGCAACCGGTCACATTTGCATTGAGCTGTATTTTCTTTGGGCAACCCCAGGGTGGGCCATGCGTGCCTTGGGGGCGAGTATTCTTTTCTGGCGGCTGTGAACTTTCTTTTCCGCTTGTAGTGGTGAGAGCCCGTATGTGAATGCTGTGCTTTTCGATAGCTCTGGACATGCCATAGCCCGCGATGTTGAATGATTCTGCGCTTCTGAGATTGCACCTGGAAAGTTTTGTATGATATGCTGATAGACAGGTGTAGGAATTGTTGCAGCTGGCGTTAAAGCCACATGGTCCGAATTAGAGGCTCGTGGATTTCTGTTGAGTAGTCCGGCTGTCTCATGGGTGTGGATGCCTTCTCAGCAGGGTCTGCAATCCATCAACCTCCCTGTTGTTGCAGACTGCAATCTGCTGCATTACGAGCTCAACTGTGAGATTGGACAAGACGTGTGGAGTTTTATGCAAATGCGTGCTGGCATTGGTGTCTTCTTTATGAGTTGTGCAAGTAGGATTTCATCTGGCAGTTCAACAGCTAAGTAAAGGAATGTGTTGCATCTCGATGCATCTTTTGAGTGTCAGGAAGTGTGTTGACCTGAAAGCCACATCTGGTAAGATTCGATTTGAGAAGCGTCGTTGATATTAGACTTGTGTGCGACACGCGGTACATGAAAAGATCTGATGAATTGCCAGATCTGCACATGCTCCAGCAATGGTATCATGGTTCTTTCATGCTGAATCATGATACGGTATCATGCAAGGTCATACTTATTATATGGCATAGCGCTTCCAGCTGTTGCAGGGCATCTCTTTCACTGAAACACCCAATTATTGCAACTGATCTCAAAAGCAATAGATGCATGATCTCAATGTCATCACGAGCGCATCTTTGTGTGTAGATTGAACCTCTTTCAAGGACCTGCCACTGGTCTCATGCAACCATGGCCATCGATATCGTGAGCCTGCTTAATAGCTGTTACCCAAATACAGATGGTCGGATGCATTTTTCCATCTGAAAAATGGAGGAAAATGGTCCGATTTACAATGCAACAGAAGATTGATCAGTATGATGCAGGTCACATGGGCAGGTCGGTATTTTGATTGTCTTCTCAATGCAACTACACCCTGTACATCAAAAGAGACAGGGAACAGTTCGCTCGCAATGTTCAAACTCCCGCTCTCTGCTCTAAAACCCCGTCCCAGCCTTCGCTCAGCATGCGCTTCACTTCTTCTTGGCGGCAGCGTTGTTGAGCTGGTTCAGGGCAGGGCCGCCAATGTTGAACAGCACCCAGCCGATCACCGGCAGGAAGAGGGTGGCGATGATTCCAAAGCGGTTGTCACCTGCACACCAGCGATGGAGCTTCAGCGTAGAGCGAGCCTGTCTGGTGCTCCCAACAGCCTTTTCTCACAACCACACTGAGGATCCCAATGGACACCATTTCTCCCCAGCATGCCCTTGACCAAAGCACTCCAGCTTTTGTGAAAGACCTTCAGGGCGAAAAGCACACTGCCACAGCAGAGCACGCCATGCACGGCCAGCACTGCAGAGAGTGAGCACAGGCTAGACACCAGGAAGAATGCCCAGGCGTCGCTGTGCCCCTGGCAATGCGCATCGGAAAACACTGCTGATGACAAACAGAGCCCAGAAATGACATGCAGAACAATGAGGCGCGCACCTGCGGCGAGCTGCATGACCTCGTTGGCGGCGTCGGCCTGGGGCACGGCCAGCAGGGAGGCGGCTGAGAGTCCGACGATGGCGCCGGTGACAGCGCGCCTCTTGTTGATCTTGGAGGCCACCTTCTTGACAACGCCGCTCTTGTTCTTGTTGGCGGCGTTGTTCAGCTGGTTGAGCGCGGGGCCGCCGATGTTGAACAGCACCCAGCCGATCACCGGCAGGAAGAGCGTCGCGATGATGGCGAAGCGGCTGTCCCCGGCCGCCAGCTGCGCGACCTCCTGCGCCGCGTCCGCCTTCTGCGATGCCAGCAGCAGCGCAGCCCCCAGGCCCACTCCCGCCGCCGCGCCGCGCGTCCTGTTCGCCACAGGCATTTCAATCATCTACCCACACTTGACTGCATGTTATGCAATGGGATGATGTGTATCCCTGGGCCAGAGGTGTCCTGTATGTTCCACATTTTCCACGTACACTGCGAGGCAGCCCTTCCTCCTTACTTTTGGCGTTCCCTCTGCTGATGTCACCATACCATTTTCCTACAAACATCTGACAGAGTGCGCAGAGTCGCACGCTGTGGGCTACCGCGTTCCACAGGTGTCCATGAAAGATTGCCAATCAAGCTGGCAGATATTGCGTAATTTAAGCAAAGCAATTTGCAGCAGCAGGCCAGGTGGCATAGGTACAGACGGATTAGGCTGCAGTGGGGCGATGCAGTGACGTCTGGTGGATACAAGATGTGAGGTATGAAAGAAGTCTGAGCATGAGCATGCCACTCACTTTGTCTTCATGTTGTTGAGCTGGTTCAGGGCGGGGCCGCCAATATTAAACGCCACCCAGCCAAGAGCGGGCAGAGCCAGGAGTGTGAGCGTGCCGAACCGGTTGTCCCCAGCTGCGAGGGTGGCCACCTCATTCGCGGCCTGTGCATTTCCAGCTGCCAGAAGAGTGGCAGCTGCTGTGCTCCACGCTGCTGCTCTCGTGATCTGTTCCTGTGCAAAACAGATGGTATGTCTGTCGATGTATTGCCGTCCAGTAAAGCCTGTGGACTACGATTGGCCTATTCACCATCAGATCTGCTGAATGGAATTTCTATGCGCTCGCCAAATGCTTGGGCACGGGCACATCCCCTCCAATGTAGGTCAATTCAAGCTGAAATACTTAAGTACAATCCAGATCCTCGGAAAGAAGGTCTCCCACAGAAATACACTGGTGCATCCTCAAACACAGAGGTTGACCCCGGGACTTGGTCGAGCATCGGCACTGGCACCGTGCCAGCTTACCTGCAATTTCAGGCTCTCAACAGAGTGCTGCGCCTGAGCTGAGCATCTGATGGAAGGCAAGCGGAGGGGCAGAGGCGAAACACCGAACACCCTGGACGGGCTCGCCACGGGCCGCAGAGCACGGGCGCTCTGGGCAAGTGCAGAGCGACCGGCCACTTGGGAGGTGGACACAGCAGCCATCCTTTCAGCAGGAGGTTTCGATGGAGGGATGGTCTATTGCACGAACCTTTCAGCGCCCGAGCTCTTCTGAAGGTAAGGTTAAGATCGCGTAGCTGGGGTGGGATAATGCGGTAACTTTGAATTCGCCAGTTTTGGGGGTTTAGCCATGTTTTCTCCCTGGATTCTGAATCTGGATCGCACATGCCGGCATGTGCGAGCATGTGCCCTCACCTGCGATTAGGGCTGAAGAAAAACACTTTTGCATGTCCTCCCCATACACCTTCTGGCCCTTCTGGTAGGGATGGAACCATGCATCCAGTACAATACTACAGCATGCAGAGTTTGAGCTTCGTGACAAGCTCAGCTTAGGCTAATTAGGCACATGTCCCTCGTGACGTCATGACCAGCGCTGCTAGCAACCAATGATTACATGCCTCCTGCTATGATGCAACCGGCTTCTGTGAAACAATGTTCTTTTGTCACACAAAAAAATCAAGATAATTATAAACTCGCTGCATGCATGCTGTCCGCACACGCAGGCCTGTTCTGTATTGGTCCTAGGACAGTATTGATTGTCATAATATGATATCCTCTGTGACATAATGTCACATTAGGAGCCTATTACCTAAGATCACAAGGGGCCGGAGGCTAAATGTATTTGATGTGCTGCCTGCTGAACTCGCCATCTTGCACTCAGCAGCTTGCCAATTAAGAGCCTACTGCCAGTAGTAAATTGCTGCCGCTGCCATTGATCAGGATTGCGCCACCAATCTGCCCTTCAGACAGTACTCCATTGTATGTGAACAGGTGCAGCCCCCTACTGGAAATACCCGCGGCCTTGTTGCAGCTCGATGGTGTTGGTGCGCTCGTTGGGGTAGGCACCAAAGTCCTGCTCCAGCGACTCCCTCTGCCAGCCACCCACCTTCTTGGAGCGGCGGCCCAAGCAGAAGGCCAGGGCTGTGGCAATCCCCACCACTCCAACCACCACGGCAATGGCAATGCCTGCCTTTGCCCCGCTGCTGAGCCCACTGCCGCTCTGGGCAGACCTGAGCAATGTGCAGGCAAGCCTTTAAAAGAGTGCAGGTGCTGCTGTTACAGAGACGCTATTGATAAGAACATGTGAAATCTGTGAAGGTCAGAGTATTCACACACGGTAAAGAGTAGGACTAAAAGCCGTACACGTCTCACCCAGGCCTGACATGCCAGTCCACATCAATGGACATTTGGCTCGTGCAAAGCTGAGCGAGCTGAGAAGGGGCAGTGAGATCCGGGGACTCACTCCTGTGAAGTTTTGCTCTCCACGCTGGTGGTTCCCGTCTGGAGGGAGCTGGGACTGGGGGCATTGCCCATATTTTCCACAGTGCTGGGCTGAACAGGTGCTATTGCTGCCCTATCCACGCATGTGAGGTTCAAGTATTCCATTCCTTGTGGAATCGGGCAGCTGAAGTTGTTCCCCTGCAATAACACAATTTTTTAAGATGTCCTGGCAAGCACGAACAGCTGGTCCCTGGGTCGTACACGGTTGCAGATCAAGGGAGCAATTAAGAGGCTAAAGATGCTGACCTGTAGTTCAATGGAGAACGTAAAAATCTGGGGGAGGGTGGATGCGCTGAGGTAGGCCGGCAGAGTTCCAGTCAGCTCATTATCGGCAACTCCAAAGTACCGGATTGATGCCCCCAACAGGCTGGTGGCATTCACCTGCACCACACGGCAAATCAAGTGCCGCTGGCATCTCTGACCTTGGAAAAATCATTTCAGCAGGGACCCAGCTGCACTAGAAAAAAAGCATGTCACATTGGCAATTGTCATGCAGGAGACGCACCGCTTGGAAGAAGTTGATCTGACCAAAAGCCTCAGGCAGGGGCCCAGTCAGCTGGTTGTGACTCGCATTGAAGACTCGCAGGGATGGGAAGAATGCCTGATTGGCACTGGGGTTTGGGAATGGCCCACTGCACACATAAATTTGTCAGTGTGCCCGCAAAGACACACAAATTGCGGAAACCATGGACAGGCCAAGCGTCTAATGGATGAAGAATTGAACACGCTTTGAACTCCAATAGTGAAGAGCAGTCACCTGAAGGCATTGTCATCCATGTAGAAAATGGTCAGATTTGGCGCTGTGGATAATGCGGCGGGAAAGGGCCCCTACAGAATCCAATCAAAATTCAGGCAGTGCTCTTTGCTCTTTGCTTGGCTAAGGTGTGCACACGTCATCAAGAGGTAAGGTCGTCACTGGCAATTGGAGAAGCAGGGCAGTCACACCTTGAATGAGTTCCCATTGATGGCGGCGTATGTCAAGGAACTGGAGGACAGGCCAGGACTACTGCTCCACCAAACGTCTGGCAGCAGGCTCAGATGATTCAGGCTGACGTCCAGCTCTGTCAATGTGGTAACACCTGCCAATGTGGACGGCAAGGCTCTGCACCCGCAAAGCAGCAAAGTGAGGACCAACTTAGGCATGCATATTTTTCACCCCACATGATATTCTGTATAGTACTCTCAAGCGATCTGCAGCCAGACATCCGCTCAAAGGGCAGGGCGCTTACATTGGAGGACACGGTAGGTTACTGCAATGTGAGCATCCTGGAAAACCTTCCATTACGTGATGGCATGATACAATCACTGAGGACTGGTTGGTGTTTGCATGCACTGGGAGCAGAGCAGCACCCTGTGAGGCTGTTGTTTGACAGGCGCAGTGAGGCCAGCAGTGGCAGGCTGCCCAGCGACTCAGGGATTGTCCCACTGAGATAATTGTTCTGTGCTGCAAAGGTGGTCAGGTACGTTGCATTTGACAGCGACGCCGGGATGGGGCCTGCAGTGCACATACCACATCCATCCAGCACATACCACATCCGTTCACTGCCATTACTCAAGCCAGGCTTGCCTCTTACGCATCCCTGCTATGCATGCTGTGATAGGGTGCACCATCTACAGCTCATCTGCTTACAAATGACCAGAGGACTACATTCACTGCTATCTCATTATTGCAGCTTTTTTCGGCCTCACGCAAAGGTTTTAAAGCACTGCTTCATTACCGTCAAGGTGGTTTCCGCTGAAGGCCAAAGACTCCAGATGGCTCGATTTGGGGATGGTGGGAATGGTTCCGGTGAGCCCATTTGAGTTGGCCAGCAGAGCCTTCAATGAGCTTCCTGCAGGCGCACACAACCAACAACAGATGCCTTCAGTGAAACAGATTCTAGGACATTCTGTCTCCTGAAGTATCCTCGCTTCATGAAAAACCCATGAAACGCCTTGGCACGCACCTGTGCGGAAGAGACAATTGGGGATTTCCCCGGTGATATTGTTAATTTGGAAGTTCAAGAACTCCAAAGCCCCGTCAGCCAAATAACAGAAAGGGCTGAAGGACTGTGTTTGGGGATCTGAAGTACTGGCGTCCTGCAGCTGGCCTGAGAAGTGGCCTGTCAGGAAGTTGTCTGACAGGTCCAGTGTGGTCAGGTTTGCTGCCAGGTGGACAAGAGCACTGCCAATCTGAGATATGTCCCCCTGCAGGCATCACATTTTGATCACCCATCTCACACCTAGCAAGAGCGGAGCCTTCAAGACTCCAAGTTGTGCCTGCAAGTTGCGCCTGCCGGGCTGCATGCAATGTCATGTAGGATTTGACATGAGGGCAATCAAAGAGGCTCACTGTGATGCTGTTGGACTGGAAGCTGATCTCTGTCAGGTACTGGAATTCCTGTACCTCCTGCAGGGGGAAGTCACAGAAGAGGCCAAACTGTGTGAAGTCCAGGCGCACCAGATGTCCTGCACCATTGCAGCCATTTCACAGCGGCCCTCAATATCCAGAAATTTGGATATGTTTATCGAGCCTTACAATAAGCTAAACGGTCATCTGGTCATCTTGTAGCACCTGCGTCATTGCAGATGCTCAGCCCATAGTTGCAGAAGTCTGTGTATGGACTCTCGCCACTCTGCGTGTTCACAGCATCCCAGTAGCGACAAGTCCCTGTTATGGTGCTGGTGACATTGCTGCAGCACCTGGCCACACATGCATGCAGACCTCTCAGAACTCGCCCAAATGCCACTAAAGGTGAAATCAAGCGTAGTTGTTTTCGCTGGAGGAACAGCGTACTTGGTATAAATAGACTTGAGAGCTGCTTGCTCAGTCTGATCGAGCTCAGCGCTGGATGCATCAACATTGACAGTCAAGGAATACAAGGATCCGTGATCTGCAGAACCATACACCTGCAACAGGCACACAGCTTCAGTCACCTATGCTGCACGGATTCCCTATTCTCATTGCCCAATGGGAATACTAGTACAACGGCAGCGGCCACTCGGGTTGCACACCGCACAGACAAATTCTGCGACGCCACTGGCATTGATAGCATTCCGGTAAGCAGTGTCATTTGTAGAGATAAAGACGTAGTCCGCGCCAAGCGGTTGTGCTGCAGGCACATGGAAAACGTTGGTTTATGCACGAGCAGGCATAGTACATGTGACATTCTGGAAGGCTTGAAATGCACAGGCATCAGGAAGAGTCACCAGAGCCCCAGGCAGCATTTGTCGGAGAAGGAGGTCCATAGTTTACAAAGATTCCGGGATATGGAATGCAGTAGAGATCAGGATCACTGCCAGCCCCAAAAGGAGTGAGAGTTACGAAATAATCTGCAGTAGATGGTCCAGAAAATTTGTACAGATCAGCGTAGCCCTGCCATCAGCATCACCTCTCAGAGCCTTGCTGATAGATACTTGTAAAAATGTTCCAATCAGCTTACAATCAGGTCCAAGCGAATTGATGGGACCTGTGACGCTCCAGCGAGCAGATGCGGACACTTCAAGGCACTAAAACAATCGTGTTCTCATCTCGGCGAATACAGCTTTCCTCGACATCACTTCAAGAAATATAAGCAGTGAGGATTGGCGTACCAGGGTCACCCTGTTCTCCGCTGTCTGCCCCAGCTGCAGGACTGGGATTGAAGATGCAGCTGCAGCAGCACCAGCTGGAGAGTCTACTGTCTCACTTGCTGGAGATGTCGCCAGACTTGGAAGCTCTGCAAGAGTAACGATCTCGTCCCCTGTGTCGACTGTGAGATTTTGAGCTCTGCCTGTAGAGCTCAAAAGCAGAAGAGCTGCCACTACTAAAAGAACCGGCGCCAACCTTTGCACCATTGTATTGTAGTCTAGATAAACCAGCACTTAACACAGCATGTTAAAATTGTGGTTTTGGGCAGAATCTGACCATGAAGGCAACAACAAGAGAGGCGAAATGTGGCGTGCCACCATCGTTTCGTCCAAGAATCCCTGATGGGTCCACGTGGCAAATATTACTTAATCAAGTTGATCCAGAACAAGATTGAGAGCACGATCCTCCCGGAAATGATGACCTTTGTCGCAGTGTTTCCTGCTCAGTACGTCAGCATGCATATGTGGACATCCTTGCAACAATTCTGTACAGGCTTGTGTGTGCCACACTGTGTGGCCTACCGCCAGCGCTGGCAGCGCTCTGGCGCCATTAAATAAGCCGTATTTTCATAGCTTTACAACAGCACTGTTAAATTCAGAGGATTGGTGAAGTGTGGGCAAACAGCGACCCTTATGCATGCCAGTAGCTGTACACATGTGCTAAGATCCAGACAGACTCCCAGCTAGACATTTGTATTCTCTCAGTTCCACAAGTTCAAAACAACTCCCTTCTCAGCCTCTCTGCTACTTCCAGCTGCGCTTCCAGCCGCGCCTGCTGTCCTCCTGGCTGGAGTCTGATGCACCACCCAGCACGCTGGTATGGACACCAGCTGGCTCATCATCGATGCGCGCCCCCTCACCGGCCCTATGCAGCCTTTGAAACATCTCATCCAAGCTGCTAGCGCCCCCTGAACACACACAGGAATGCTCTGCTCACGCCAACAACATAATTGAGCATATCTGCAGGCTTTCACATGCCAGGATTGCAAAATCTTAGAGGCCAAGCATTGCAATAACATTGTGCATTTTTAAACGCCCCAGTTCTTCTGACAGGCTCCAGGTGAATCCAAAATTGTCAGTCCAGGTTCAGACTGAAAGATGATCCTGTGAACTTACCTCCATCTGAGGCTGTAGAGTCTGCGCTGCCGGCATACTTGTTCCGCAGCAGGGAGCGGTTCAGCGGCGGAGATGCGCTGGGAACAGCGGCCGGCGGCGTCAGGTTCTTTAGGCTGCCTTTGGATGAGCTGGCCCCTAAGCTGCCCGTGCCTGCGCCCCTGCTTGTCCATGGCGGCCATGCCTGAGAGGCACCTGGCGGGCCGGTGTCCATTGCCTGAGACATCTCCGTCGTCCTGAACCTGCACACAGGCATCATCGCATTAGTAGCAGAGGTGTAATAGGGGACAGAAAGAGGGTGTCCTGAGGCTATTTCGGGTGCACTCAATCTGCGTGGTACAAGAGGAATGTTAGCCATCGTGACCTACAAGCCACCTAAAGCGGCAGGACTCAACCAAGACAGCATACGCTACATAAAGGCGTTGCAAATGCCAGAGTAGGAATGAGGGCTGTGAATATCAAGGGATATGAAGATTCCATCCGGCAGTTTCCAGGGAACACATGCACAGGCGGCGCACCCAGCGCTCTGGCCGCGCTGGTTGCTCCCAATGCTGCTGTCCAGGCCGCGCGCTGTGAGGGTGCGCGCACGAGCTGCATTGTTCAGCAGCCCTGCCTCCGTGTCCCCCCACAGGCCCAGCCCAGCCCCCCACGGCAGCCCCCGTCCGTGAGCCTCCTGCAGGTTTGTTACCAGTAAGTGTGAACACCACTCACACTCTGATGGAATTCTTGACAGCAGCAGACGATGGAATGTTGAGTCACCTGCTCCTGCCGCAGCAGCAACCTGCCCCGCTCTGTGTTCTCATCGCTGCCAGCATCCTCATCAAACCGGTACCGCTTTGGTATACACAGGCGGGCCAGAGAGTCCCACACATTCAGGAAGCTGCAGAACAGAAGGCAGCTGAAAGAAACATGATGTCCAGCCTTCTGGCAGATATAATACAGTCATCATGTATGAAAGTGCAAATGAGGGCCTGACAGCCTCAAGCAGCATCCTTACATGAATATTTATCTTCAGAGAGGCAGAGGGGCGACTTACAGTAGAGTACAGTATACTACAACAACCAGAGGGAACCAAGTGTTGAAGTTAGTCCCGAACACTGGGACGTCCCTCATGGCTGTGCCCATTTCCTGGGCAAATACAGTGGCCTGCATGCACATGATCAGTCACTCATTGGCTACATGTTACATTTGTGATTGTAAAGAAGATCGTCACCTGCCCTTACCTGCATTCAGCGAGACACCAGGATTCCCATGGTACAGCGCGCACCTTGTCAGGCCCAAGGTACTCGTGCATGCGAATGACATGAAGGTAATTGTAGGCCAAGGGCGCTGCAAATCTGGTGACCTGAAGCACAATCACATTGCTGTGAAAACAGCCGTTTGCTGGGTAGCCACTTTACGTGAGTCATGTGGAATTCCACAGCAGAGTACTTAGTTGATTGCAGAAATGACAGGTCAACATTTTCATGCAGACTTGGAGGGAAATTTGGGCTGACCGATCAAGAAATAGAGTTGCTTACCTGGGCAGCATTCATGAGGAGCGAGTGCGCATTGGTGGCATGGGGCACAACATGATAGAAGGAGAACATGCCCAGCTTGAACAGGGAGTAGTAGCAGCATGTTGCCATGTAGGCCAGCGGCAGGCTTGTCAGCAGCTGAGTCATCGCCTCGCTCTGTGCACCCCCATTGACCATCTGCATACATACAAATGTGAAATTTAATAAAGAACCTCAGGAGCTGCCACTTCTGCAGCATATTGAGGGCAACTCATTACCGAAGGTTAAGCTCTTTTGACCTTTTCCATATTTGGCATTCAGGTGCCAGATGATGCTTCAGAAAAAGGGGAGCGCTCACGTGTGAGAACGGCGAGAGATCAGGATTGGTCCCTGATGCAATGGTGGCCTCGCTCCACACGATCAGGAATGACACGGCTCCCAGCACGCACGCCAGCACCCTTGTCACCCATGGCTTTGCTGTGCAGCTGCGTACACATAAATCGCCTCTGGCATGACTCCCTTTCCATTAAGATTGCCACCAATGCGAGATAAACATTGCAAACAGGCTTGAACTCAACAACACAGTGCCCTTCATGATATACCCAGGTTGGCAGTTATATTTACAACTTTTCAAGGGCTTTCAGAAGCATTTGCATTCAAAAGCTCCAGGAAGATAAATCTGCATCCCATCAATGGCCCATCCAAATGCATTGGCAGCAAACTCAAAAAAATACCATGTGCGTGGGTACAGTACCTGTACATGCGCCAGGTTTTGGTGAAGCCGCTGACAGGGGTGGCACTGTCTGTGGAGCTTCCAAGGGAGTAGTCGCCAGCAGTCTTGCACTTGATGATGATGTCCAGCTCCATGGCGAGCTTCACTGCATCCACATACTCTGCCAGCAATCCTGTACACACAGAAACAGATGCAGTTCGACAACCATAGGGGGTAATGCATGCTAGAAAGGCATGCTGCTGTGGAATTGACAAGTGGCCATGTGGCCTGCTTCAAGTGCGAAACTGACTTGGGATGATCACCATCATAGGTGTTGATGGCTCGCTTGAGGCGTCTGCGCAGGGATGCCAGGCTCTTCTCATCACAGCCGTAGTCCAAGTCAGTGTCTGTGAGATCATCCAGGTTCACACGTCCACGCTCATCCCGCAAAGCCTGCCCCGGTTTTATGGGTGAGCCTTCCTCCGCCTGTCGTTGCGGGAATTCAATTTTCATGGTGATACATCGAATGAGTGGACTCTCTCCAATGCATTGCCCATGAAGTACCGCTCTGAAATTGAAGAGAATAATTCTTGCATGGCTTTGTTGCTGTGCCGACCTCTCGATAGATGATGTCCATGTACTTGCGCAGGGGATCCCGCCGTGGCATTGGCTGCGAGGTTGCCTCAACCACCGTCGCCACCCTTGTCATCTCAACCACTGCATCCTCCAGCTTCTCTGCCGCCCTCCCCACCCTGTCATCATTGCCCGCCTCAGCAGAGGATTAATGCATGTAGATGGGTTGCACTCAGTCATGGTACATCCACGTACATCCATGTTGTGTTCAATAGACCAATGCAAGGAAGAGGGCAGCATCATACTTGTAGAATGCATACTGAAGCCTTGTCGCAGGGTCTGCCTCACGCAACATAGTGCGAGGAATGTGGACCAAGCCAAACCCGAGCAGCAGCATGACAGCCACCAGACCTGTTGATCAAACATCAATCTTGCCATCAGTGCACTGCATGTTCAGCATGGGATCATGGAAACTGTAAGTACATTTGCACAGACAAGGCTGTTTGCGTCCCAGCCCAGGTTGGAACCCGAGTCAGTGGTCAGCTCACCGTAAGTGTTGGACAGCAGCATTGCCAGAGGAAGGAGGTCTCCAGCATGCAGGCTCCCAGAGATGAGCAGCAAGCCAATGCCAACCAGGCCAGCAACCGCTATGCTCAAGTAGTACGTCAAGTTCTGCTTGAGACTTGACACCAGCCTGTAACAAGACATGGCATATGCTCAAAGCATGGCCCATTACATGATTCACGAACCACTTGCATAAGGAAAAATTTGCATGATCACCTTCCTAAGACGGTGAAGTCTCCGGCGTCGCTGAACCCCTGACTCATGGGGATGAGGAACCAGGTCAAGAGCTGCGTTGCCCTGCAGCATGCAGGATCTCACTGAGCACTATTGGAGGGCCTTTGTCTGTCTGGTTGGCAACTCTGTTGGTGTGGGCAATAATGGATACTTGACTTACCAATAGCAGATGGCCCACATGATGAACACAGACTTGTTGTTGCCACCGTTCAACGTAACCCACACATCGATGGGCACGATGGCGATGATGGATATTGAAGTCATCCACCCCACAGCAGCAATAAGGCGCACGAGGAGTGGCACCCGTGGCGACGCATATCTCCTCAACCTGCAGTATAGCAGCCAGTCATTCATCAATATCATATCATGTGCATGGCAGGAATGTGACCTTTCCTGGGCGTGTTGATGGTGGAACTGCAAGGCAGGTAAGTCTGCATGAGAGAAGCGTTGTCACGTAACGCATGTATTGAAAGGATGCTTGCACTATGAGATGTTTATCTATCTGTAAATATGCGATGCGTGCGCAGTATAATTCATGGGGATTTGCACTTACAGAAACACCACAGCCACCAGGAACAGGACCAAAGCCGGAATATAGAAGGCCCACATTATCTCGTTGGATTTTTGATATCAGTATGAACCTCCTTCTGGGCAATTATTGCCCAACAAGAGGCCTACACAGACCAAGACATTGTCCAAGGTACGGGCAATCAAGTGAGCAGACCGGAGCGTTTTAGGGCCCTTGGTACCTTCACTGCAGCAGAGATCTGATCAAGAGGCCTTCTATTCAACGACTATTCGGATAGGGTGCAGAGGTTCGGACTCAAGAGGTCTTCTTCTGACTTCCTTTGGTCAAACAGCACGTCACCGGTGACTGATGATATTGCGAGCTGCCTAGAACTCGCCTGGTGACTCTTTTGTCGAGTCTTGCACAGATGCATTCTTGTTCAACCTTGGATCACGCATCTGATCCAACGTGAGCGTCAGGCATAATCCGAGTGCGCTGGAATAAAAGGTTTTGCAACTCTCGGGATTCTTGTTGGACAGTTGCGAAGCAGCGAAGCAGGTGCATTATCCAGAACATTTAATGCTGATATCAAAAATATCAATATTAATAAATTTATACTGCAAGTGCTCAGCAAATGTCCACACCATTGCAGGAGGACACTGTCACAGAAACATAGGGAGACATTGGCCATGAGGAAAGCGAGGAAGAAGGATAAGCGCATTGTGCGGCCTTGCTATGAAGAGCGAGATTCTTAGCATTGAAGATCTTCTGCGAACGAATGGACTTGCAAGGTCACCAAGTGAGCACCTAGGATCCCCCACTGAGGGCCACACAAGCAGAAATGACGTGCAAGACTTCAGAAGGCCAGCTTCAGCTTCCAGAGGGTGGATAGCTTTCCCACGGCGAGTTCTATCAGGTGCGTCTTGGTTGGCTGAGCCATTCAACCAGTGGTGCATTTGTGGGGGCATGCTCCTTTCAGTTGAAGGAGACAAGGTGTGTGCTGGCACAGTGATGAAGGCTGCTGTCCTGCTGGGCACAAGTCTTGTCTGCGCAAGCATCTCTGCCAGCGGCTTTGCCATCCTTTGTTTCCTGCTGTTGACTCGTTCCTTCGCTCCACCGACGGCATACTTCCAGAAGGAGCTGTTTTTCGACTACACAAAGCCCGCAGCAGTAGCTAGCGCAAGTTTCTGTCAGACTCCTGTGCCTGTGAAGGTGCGCCGCACCACTTGGAGTTCTGTCCATGTCCATGAGGAATTACTGCATGTGGGCCTTCGATGTGCATCCTTTGTAAGAAGCTGGTGCAAAAACTCCTTCCCTGACAGCGCAATATGCGGCTTGAGCCTTTGATGCACCGCTGCAGGCGTCTGCGGCAAATGCAAGGTTTGTGCAGCCAGGGCAGAGCATGAATGTCTGGCTGGAGCTAGTGACCCCAGAAAGCCATGGTACCTCCAATTCAGATGTATTTCAGGTGGCAGCCGAGCTGGTGGCTGCTGACGGCCGTGTGGCGGCCTCTGCCAGCCGCCCCTGCCTGGTCACATACAGATCCCCACTCATTCGCTACATCAGGTGCGCATGTAAACCTGTTTTCATCCTCTGCAGGTTGTCTGAGGCGTGGCCCTGCATTGCATGCAGAGTTTCAGAATCTGGATTCCATGGAATGCTTGGAAACTTTGCAGCATGCGTGTGACATGTATGGCAAGGTTTAGCCATAATGCACCCAGGAATAACACTTTGCTGATGGGTGCAGGATGCTTGCCAGGCTGCCCCTTGTGCTGGTGGGGTGGTATGAGGAGAAGCAGCAGCTGAAGGTGGTACTCTTCCAGGGATATAAGGAGAAGGCGGACATTCCCTTCTGTGTCTTCAGAGTGGCACTCATGGTGTGCACTGGCTTTGGTCATGCGCACTTCATGTCAGCTCTAGCATTCTTTCTCACGCAGATGTGTGAGCTATCTGTGACTCTATGTCAGCATCTGTTACCGTGTGATGTTGTGCTGCAGGCTCGTGCCAATGGAGGGGAGCTACCTGGCATATACGCTGCTTCTGTGCATGTTGACTTGAATCTGGGGTTGATTGGCCGCGCTCTGTATAAGGTATGCTCAGAAGTGACTTCTCTCTGCCCTCTCTGCTTAGCCTGTAAGGTCAAGTTTTTAGAAGTCTTCACTGGCATTACAACCCACAATTTCACAATCAATGTGCCCAATGCTGTTCCAAATAAACATACACCCCCTCTTATGCTGAAGGGTGCTTGTTGCTGCACAGATCCGGCCAGGCACCATAGTAACGTACGCGCTGAGCATGGTGGGTCTGGTTGCATTTTGCGGTGGTGGCTTGGCCAGCCTGTGCCTGCTGGCGATCTGGGGCATTTCCAAGCCCCGTGCGGACCAGGCACAGAGCAGCAAGGCCCGCCAGTATGACGAGGTGTCGAGTGAAACAGGCTGGTCGGAAGTATCCACAGGTATGATTTCAACAAATCCGTTCAGCATGCCACTCTTTTGAGCTGTACCTTGAGCAAATTAAGTATCTGCATGGTCATCGTCATTATGCATGGTTATTTTTGAAGTCTGCTGCGAAACTGCAGAACTAGATTTGGGACTTTTGAGACTGGCAGTGCAAAATCTTAAGTATACGTAGGAGGCACTAAGAGTGCAACGGGAAATGGGTACTTCTGCTAAACAGCAACATTGAACATCTTTCTGACAGGTGAGCTGGACTCAGAGAGTGAGAGGGATGTGGGGATGCTGGAGCCGATGGCCTCTGTGTCAGACAGGGGTGAGTCATCCCTGGTGACGCCACTCAGCGCTCAGGCGCTGCGCAGATGGGACGCCAGATCAGCCTCCCAGCTGAGTGTCAGCACTGATGGCATGCATCTGGATGAAGCCGTCAGCCGCACCAACCATAAGAAGCACAGATGAAGCTGCTGGCATTTGGGTGTGAGAGTCTGAAACCTCTGATTGGTGTCATCCTTTTGTATTTGCTGAAGTCTGTGTGCAGGCTGCACTTGTGTGGTCTGCCTCTGTAATTCACTGGACCAGATGCAGTCATTGCTGGCCGGACTTGAGCAACTCCTGTCGGCGTGAATATGTTATAGACATGGAAAGAGCTGTGCGCTCAGCACGAGGATGCTGTTAGAATGCTGGCTTGCGCGGGTTCTGCTGCTGCAACTTAGCCAACAAGTAAGGTGTTCCAGCTGGATGCCATAACAGTTGCCCCACCTTGAGCGTATCTGTTGTGATGAGTGTTTGTGCTTTCGTGCGTCCTTCCTTGCCCTGCATGTCAACTTCAACACATTTTTCAGACATTGCTTTCTGGGAGCAAGCCATATACACACCATCTTCGACCAGGCTTTGGTAGTTTCTTTGCTTGCAGATCTGCATGTTCATTGATCTGATCTTTTTGAACATGTTACACTTAATCGGCTTGAGAGTTTATTGCTGAGCCAAATGGGTGTCATGGGTTGTCCTTTGAAGAGGGCCATTGTAAATTATATGTGGAACTGAAAAGCATGATGCTATATTTGTGGTGCATTGCCATCACCACTGACTGTGGCCATGGCAGGTATTTAGTCCTACTGCTGTTGGATCAGGGAAGGCGTTGGCACTCCTCCTCATTCAGCACGAAGTCACTCAGAATTCTCATGCAAGATTGGGAATCAGTCGGAAACAATCAGTCCCATTGTCGAGAACATCTACCTCGTTTGTTACAACAAATTGCTCTGCGGAGCGCTGGATCTGGACTCTTTGGGCGGAGCGATGTTGTAAGCGAATGACACTGCAGCAGACACAGGAAAATTGCATGTATTTTCAACAACAGCCACACATGGTGGCAGGCGCAGAAAGGCCTGCATCTGCCTCTTCGTCTCAAACCTTGTGAGCATTGCATGCGTCCCGCCAGCAATATTACCATTGCTTTGCCTGCAATGCACAATTTCATGAGGACATGCCTTCTGCAAAATTTAGATAATTCAAACGAAGTCAAGCCGCTTGCATCGTGTATTGTGGGGGGTAAAGTCGGACAGTGTAGATCGCACCAAATCTTTCCATGAGTACATTGCAATGTCCCAGCAAGAGAGCTCTCAGCCAGTGCTGCCAGCTGGACGAGGTATTCCTCTATCTGTTCAGGAGATGCCGTGGGAGCTGCCTGCGCATGCAAACATCTGCCAGGATTACATGGCTTGCTTCTGAGGAACAGGAGTTAGGTTTCGAAGAATTGCAATGTCTGCCTTAGGAAGCCAAATGCTACCTTGAATATGAAGGCATGCTCAGCCCCGCTGTCCCACTCTGACCCTCGACAGAAGATCGCTTCCAGATCTGATGCGACTCGCCCCTCAAAGAGCACTACAGAATTTCTGGGAGTTGCATTGGCAGATGTATGATCCACCACTCCTTGCACCGCCGCGTTGGAAAGGAATTGATCCGCAGCCTGCAAAGGAAGGCCGTCATCAAGAACCTCAAGTGGCGCAATTAGCATGACTGTCTGGCTGGACAATGCTACGTGAGTGACCTAGGGCCGCGCACCGTCTGGCTGCCGAATCTGAAGCGCACTGCATGCGTAAAAGGTGGACAGCCCTCTGAGGATGCCAACTGAGCGCCACCGAATGCACACAGGGTTCCTGGAGCCATGTACTGGGCAGACCACAGCTTCCCTACGCTTTCCTCTGCTTCCTGCAATGATAGATCTTGTGCAACCTGGCAGCATGTGAGGAGCACGTTCAGATCAATCATTCCCGTACATCAAGCCCAGAGGACCAGTGACACCCACAACAGAACATGGCTGGAAACACCCCACAGAAAATGGAACGCTAATTCCTACCTGTATAAACACAAGGCATTCACATATGGTTGCGCTGTCCGAAGGCTGCTTCGATGATGAGGAGTCTGGGTCCTGTGAGCAACTGGGCGACGCGGCATGCCTCAGCTTTCTAGTACATTTTGGCTTGTGCTGAAATATGCGAAGCTTCTGAAAGCTTTCAGGCTTAATTGGAATTGCAGTACACCGCAAAAATGGTTCATGGTCCCTTAAGTCTGCAGAGAGGCTCCGAAAATGAACCAGTCCTGTGGCCATGCCCATGTCAGAAGGAATCCCACGACGCCAATCTCGAAAACTGAAATTCATCTAACGTAACCGTTGTCAGCAATCTAGAATTAACACAATGCAATGATCGCAGAGGTGCGGTTGATAGGCTAGTGTGTGTGGCCTGTGGATGTGCATGTGAGCCACTTTCAGGGGTGGCAAATGATTCAGATCATCTAGGAGTCAAAGGTACCCTGCATGCATCTCCAGTTGGCCAGCCCCACAACATTGTGGCAGTTGGATATTGTCAGTGTTGCACATTTTGTCATGGATTGTTTTGATCACTTGGATGCTGTCCGTACACCCAATCAGCCCTTGGCGGCTGGAGTTGATGTACATGTGTAATTTCCTTCCTTCCACTGTTTGACTTTAAAATGTCTTTCTTCATCGTTGGAATAGGCCCATGCAAGGGCTGGTACCACCGTGGTGACCACCGCGATGTCAGATATAAGAAGGTACATAGAAGCTTACACCGTGCAGAACGCATCTCACACAATTCCACACAGTCCCTCAGTTTCGGTATGCAGTGATCAGATTATTAGCTGGCGGCCAACCCGTGCCACGCAGCGCCCCATGACCACGCATGGTCATGCAACACTGGTGCACATGTGGCACACAAGGGAATCAGCACGATTATGAAGGCAAGACTGCCAATGCTATAAACGGGCTACTGCAACAGCCCACTCCACCCCGAAAACTACAGCATTCATGGTACATGTCAAGTCTACTGCCCTACAAAGTATGGCCAAAGCAATCGATAACACACGCTAAGTGTAACAAAACCTCGTTGCATAGAGCCAATGAGTCCTCCTCGGCAAAGAGACAGAATCAAATGCAAGCATGTCGAAACACAATTAATCAAGAGACGGCGAGATCCATGCAACTTCACACCTGCGTGAAACACAACACCCTCCCAGCACTCTCCATGAAAGACCTGTTGCTTTGTGCAGGAAACCAGCTCTCCTTCGGCCCACCAAACAATATGCATCATGCCACCATCCTCTGCACTGTCTGAGCTGCACCACTCTCAAACTGCATTGCCACAGTTGGGAGCTGCAAAGACCGTAAAGCACAGGGCAGTCATTTGAACCAGTTGCCATAAACACTGTCACCCACAGGCCCGACGCAAGTGTCCACCCCTCGGCTGCAATACAACACTCACGGGAATAACCATGACATGCTGGCATAGACTAAGACGCAATAGGGAGCGACTCCATGAAAGAAGGGGCGCCGGGGCAGATTGCACGGCACTTTAGGCAGAATCAAAATCAGGGGCATGATCTCGTCTATAGATTCCTCCCCTGCTAAAGAGTACCCTGCAAGATTGAGGGGCGTTTTTAGGGTGTCAGAAACAAGGCAGGCATCAGTGATGGTGCATCAGCGGGCGGCTCCGTTAGAGGAGGGCGCTGGGGCGAGGGTGCGCCAGGCCTTGGCGGTGTCGGATGCAAGCGAGGCCTGCGCGACCGCGAACGAGCGCAGCACGCCGGCCATCTCTGTGGCGCGCTCCGTCTGGAAGCGCGCCAGCTCCTGCGAAGAAACAAGTGTTGGTTACTATGAAGTGCTCACACGGTGGAGAAAACATGAGGACAGGGGACAAGAGATCTAAACAGGGGCTACTGATAGCATCTAACCTTGAAAGGCTACAAAGCATAGAATACAAAAAAGTTAAATATGCTCACACGGGGTTGCTAGTAAGTGCTGTGTAAGGCACGGACAACATGAGGGAGGCTCACAGGCTCTGCCATGAGGGGAACCTAAACAGGCAAATATCCCATCATCGCATTTGTCACAGTAAGTGGATAATTTGTCGCACCTGGCTCATGCGGCGCACAATGAGCTCATAGGTGTCCTTGGCCGCCTCCACGCGGTGCTGCGCGTCGTTCAGCTCCCGCTCCACCTCAGACCGCTTCTCCTCCTGCCAACGCAGCATGCTTCATGTGAATGCAGTTCCCTTCAGTTGTGAAGAGGGGGAAGCGAAATTTTCTTGTCTCCTTGATTTCCTGCTGCAAGCTCACCAGCATAAAGCTTACGAACAAGCTGCCGCACCATTTCCTACTCAACGAGCACCATCTTGTGGCGTGTAAAGACCTTGTCCTCCGCGCAGGAGAATTCAACAGATGTGCAGGGTATCACAAGTACCCGTTGGGAAGAGCCAACATCCTGAAGGCAGTCACTTTTTAAGCTCCTACAGGCAGAATAATGGCCTGCTGCACGACATTCCACAGGTACCAACGGGGGGTTCTGCAGAGATTGGCGGGTGGGGCAGGCCAACAACAACTTCTGAGCCACTGAAGCAGTCCAATCAAGGATAGTGGAGCTGAAAAGGGAAGGCCCACCTTTATGCCGGGGGTGCCTCGCAGCTTGGCGAGCTTGGTGCGCTTGGCGTCCACGTCGGCGCGTGCCTGCTGCAGAGCGCCCAGCGCAAGGCTGCGATCGGCCATGACTGCCTTGGCGCTCCGCACCATGCGCACATACTCCTTCAGCGGCGCCTCAAACGTCACCCCCAGCGACCCGGCCTGCTCCTGCAAAGGCAACGAGCAAGCACATGATTAGATGTCTCTCTGTTGAGATGCACGCTGACGTTTCAAAACAGCTCTTGGGGCGGACTTCTCCTCAACAAAGCAATTATCTTTGCAGCCCCATGTGGATATTTTGCAGACAATCATTGAGATTGCCTTCAAAACTCATATGCAGGATTCCACGACAGGTTGTCGCAGCATCTGTAATAAATTTTTGACAAGAAGTTTGTCTGTCCAGAGTCGGTCCGTGAGACCAAGGGCAAAGACAGCCATTGCATGCTTAGGTGTGCTGCAGCGCGCACTTGTGAGGAGCGCGCCAGGCTCTCAGCCTTCTCGCCCAAGTTGATGAAGTCGTCCGCCAGGCGGCCCTGCTCAAACTTGCCCAGGCTGATGACAGAGGTGCCGAACTCCGCCAGGGAGGCGCCCAGCAGCCCCTGCTGCTTGATCAGTCGCTGCGCTTGCCGATGCGCCTCCGTCAGATGCGCCTCCAGCTGGAACATGTACTCGCGCACCTGCACCATGACAGAGGTTTGGAATGTCACTATAAGAGCACTGATTTGACACCCTCAACTTTAGCGCAAGTGACTTTCTGTTGTCACATTCCCTGCAACTCAGCCATCCTAGATTCAGGTGCTGGCAACCGATCTACAATCACAACTCAAATGATGCAACTGTCTTGGTAGGCAGCAGGTGCAGAATGACACCACTGGTTTCGCTGGCATGGGTTCGACAGTGCGTCTAATTTTCAATTACTCAAGCAGCATGGAGGGAGGGAGACAGTGTGCATGCCTTGAGGTACTCCGGGTCCTCCTCCTCGTCAGTGTGCTTGCCGGAGACCAGGTTCTGCGTCTGCTGGCCCAGGTCCTTCAGCTTCTGCAGCGTGCTCGAAAGCGTCTTCTTGGCCGCGTTGGCTCCGCCGGCGCTCTCGTGGTTGGCGCGCGCCACCTCAATTGCAAAGTCCTCCTCGCTCGCCTCCAGGAAGTTCTGCAGGTCCTTGCTCTGCGCCAGGGCCGGGTGCGCTGCCTGCACCACATGCGGGCACCATGTCAGCAACATAGCCAGTACTGCTGTCTCAGCAATTGCCGGAAATCAGATGGAGAGGTGCAAATGGGTCTGAAAATTTCAGGCACACTCTGTTCAAACAACATGGGAGCTTGATTGGGGAGATGAACGACGGGTGGCGCACCACTCTGTTCAGGAACACGCTCAGAGCCATCCGCCGGGTCTCAATGAACTCTGTGGTCATCTGGTACTTCTGGACAACGTTCTTCTCTGGGAGGGGGGGTATTATGATTCCTGCATCAATGCAATTCTTTATCAGAGGCCAAAGGCTCTACAATGACTAATGGGTGACAACTGAAAAAATACAACGCTGCCGTGCTGTCTGGATGTAGGGCGTACCTCGGTTCTGCTCTTGCAACCGTGTGCGCAGCCAGGCAAAGTCCCGAAACCGCCTGATGACCTCTGGCTGCTTAATCTTGTACTGGGGGAGACTTGTGTTTGTACATACTTTGTAGGACACGTAAGCCTGTAAACGCCGCCACTGGCACAGTACGTCAAACTGTCACATTCTCGACAATGGAGCCGACTGAATTGACGAGGAAAACTCAGAGATGGGACATGTGGGAGAGCAATTCGAAGCTTCCCAGGTAGCTTCTGATATGCTGCCATCACATGTTCCTGGACATATAAAGCTGAGAAGTGTAAATTAGAGGTACTCACCGACATTGAGTTGTCACCATGCTTGACGGGATCTCTGACCACTATCTCAAAGTGGGACCTTGAGGCGTTTGAGACCTGTTGCTGAAAAACATCGTCAGATGTCACTTAGCAAGGCAGCACAGCCGTCCTGTCGGGATCTTGAGAATATGAGGATCCTAAAATACAACATAACATTGCAGCGTATTGTGATTCCGAGGAGCGACAACATTGAGAGATTTGCACGGGTCCACATGCCAACGTGCCCGAGGACAGACCCACCGTAGTGTCACCGCGTGTCCCGTCATGCATGATCACAGATTCGTATGGTGGGGGAGGCCCGTCCTGCGCTCCTTGTCCTTGGCCCGAGAACGGGTTGGAATCCCCAAAGGCTGTTGTGTCAACTTCCAACAGCTGATCTTTTCCCTGTAACAAGTTCTCTTCGTAAGACACTGCAGGCATCCAGCAGCAGGGCTAGAAGTGGTGACAAGTACAAAGCTCGGTTATAATAATTATCAAATGGCATGAATTTGCGTAGCAAAATAGGGTGATTGCCACCTGTGTGGGAGTCATGAACGGGTGGGAGTCAGACATTCTGTTTGCTCGCTCTTGTCCGCAATGCAACAGGCTTCACCAGCACTTACAGATAGCTGAGACTGCGTTGGTTGCAATTAACATCTTGAAATATTGTGAAGAAAGGAAATCCTGTGTCACGAATATCAATAGCAATTCCCCTTCTCACAAACCCTTTGGTGCTTTCAGGGTCCAAGCCCTAGCTTTTCCAGTGCTGTTTCATTCCAATATGTGCGCTTCATTCGATCTTCTTTTACACCAAGATGATCTGCTTCAGCTCTGCGAAGGTACTATGTAGTAAATGCACAACGTCAGCCTTGCTTTGTACAGAAAGCTTGTGAGGTCAGCAAGTCAATTTCCCGTGAAACCGGTTGGTAGAAAAGTCCTGTACAACATCCGCGAGGTTTTTGAGATATATAGGAAAGAAGCACAGCAAGATAAGATCATACACTTGCAAGGCAGAGGAGAAGCTGCCCTAAGAGTCCTTGCCTTTCTGAGGCATTTGCCAGAGGTGCGACTTGAGGACAAAAGGGCCTCGACATCAGCAAGTTCAGATCGTGTTGAGAGCAAGGATCCTGCCATGAAGTTATTGTCTTGTATTTAGTCCAAGAGGACTGCTCTACAAGCATTCTTCTAATCTACTTCATCTAGATCGCGCACATTGGACAGTACTCTGCTCTGGCGCATCATACTGCCAAAGTCTTCTTGCTGTCTCTAGAACCGCATGAAATGTACAGGTTTTCAGGTGTGCTTTCTATGAAGGCATGTGAGTAGACTGTTGTGCTCACATGTCAAGTGTTGCAGGATGACTTCAATATGATTTTTCGACAGCATTTCAGGGAGAAGCAGATCAAAAAGTGAGCAATTTGAGCCCTGCTGCCCATGGCTCAGACAGCGGCCCAGCTTGTGGGGCCTTGTTTAGAGAAGATCTGCGAAGTTGCAAGCGGCAGGAAATACACACAGCTCAGGCATGAAGCTAAGGTTGGTACCCTCTCCCATACCTGTCAGATAGGGATCCAACAATTGGGCAGTGTCTTATGTTTTCCAATACGTATAGCGTGAATGCCACATGCAACTCAAACATGGTCAGTTGTTTCTCAGGCCTCATGTACTGTGCAGGAGCTGCTGAGCAATTTGGAGGCAGAGCTGCGCCCAGTCTCAAGGCAGCCTGTCCCAGGTGTAGCTCCAGAGCCTGCCAAGCACACCGCTACAGAGCAACCACAGGCAGAAACAGCCAGCACAGCTCAGCAATCATTGGCGCCAGCCCCAGAGGCAGAGAACGGCGATGATGTAAGCCATGAAGCTAGGCCCGCTGCAGGCACAGAGGACTCTGAGGCATCAGAATCAGCTGCAGCTGCGTCAGAGAGCCCTGCAGATGATGGCGCAGCAGAGCCTGGGTCAACAGAGCCCGACCCAGCTGCCACATCACAGGCCGCAGAAGCGAAGGCTGAGGAGGTTGCGGAAGCACAGAAAGGAACAGGCACAGAAAAAGCAGCGTATGTTTCTGCTGAAAGAGCTTCGTACAAGGGCACCATCCGTCTGGACGCTGCTCACCGTACGCACCTTGCCGCATCCTCGTGTCTTATCTCCACGTGATCTCTACCTCCGTGTGATCTGACCCGTACACTAAGGACACTCTGGCTCTTGCATATATAGGGATTTGATTTTAACAAAGAAAGGGCTGCTGGCAGGTCTTCTGGGAATACTGCGCATGGCGGTCGAGACCAGGAGAACAGCCCTTGTGGACCTCTCGCTGGACCTCATCCAGAAGCTCATCGCCCACCAGCACCTGGCTGGCCCTGTGCACTCCATCTCCCACAAGCGAGACCCTGCCGCCGCTCGCTCTGGACGCAAGGTCAGCCTTGCTCACACACCAGCTTTATGACTCTGCTCCTCTGGGAATGTACACGCTGACTTGCTTGTGAGCGCACTGCCGCAGCATTGCCATGAAAGATTTCTTATAAATTTAATTTTCCTACCTACCTTCAGGTACTTGAGGAGCCTAGTGGCTCTCACGAGGGGGTGAAGCATACCTCTCTATGGCATCTAACAACTTGTCTGGTATAACGTCCTTTATTCATCTGTTCGATGACTAACAATGTCCATGCAGCGGCCATCGGAGGAGGATGACCTGGGCGAACATGCGGATCATGGGGATGGGGATGACATGCCGCCGCAGTCCCAGGCAATCGAGCTGCTCTGCCGCTGCGATGACATTCCTGATGACGGCGTGGAGCTGCGCGTGCTCAAGGGCCTGCTCACTGCCGCCACCTCCTCCACCATCCATCTCCATGGACAGGTGCGCTGCCGTAATCAGAATACCTTCATGACACATGTTGCAAATGACCAGAGCCTAGGCCTTCAGGACTGGAAGATGTATTTAAAATGAGGAGTACAGATCGCATGCTTTTCCTCTTCCGTGCATGAACAAGCAACATCTGCAGGGATTTGGCAAGAATATCAGCAATCTGGTGCCCCTCCAGCATAGGCAGAGAATCAAGCACATGAACAGCCTAATGCGCTGGTCGGACAAATCCTTTGTTGCTGCTTGTGACTGTAGCGCTCATGGGAACCTTTGCATGTGTGCGCAGGCGCTGCTGCTGACCGTGAGGACGTGCTACAACATCTTCCTGATGAGCCGCTCCACGGTGAACCAGACGACCGCCAAGGCCAGCCTGACACAGATGCTTAATTGCGTCTTCCAGCGCATGGAGCTCAACAGCGAAGTGGTGCACGTGCAGCCCATCGCTGTGGTGGACATGCTGGGCCTGCCCTCCACAGAGACAGACACAACCTTTGTGCAGAATTTTCTCCATGAGGTGAATTTTGTCCCCCTCAGGCTCCCCTGAGTGTTTAGGCTGTTACAAAGCTGCATGGTGCTGCTCTTGCTTATATGGAGGATGCATGCATGAGCATGTCTATTTGGAGATTATCAAAGGGACACATGGAGTGGTCTTGTGCATGTGCTCCTGTCCTGACTGGAATTGTGCTGTGTCATGGCAGGTGGTCACAGCAGTGGACCCATTTGGGTACTATGCCGAGGGCATCCAACAGGGTCTGGATGATGCATTCAAGACCAGGCTCACAGCTGCCAGTCCCTATGGATACCACACACCCCCAGAGGGATCTCCATCTGTCGGGCCTCGCCCTGTCTCTGCGCCGCGGCCCTCCATCAGGAGCTCTGTGGACATCCAGCCCTTGATAGACCGGCCGGTGTCAGCACCTCCTGTTTCAGAAGCTGCCGTGGAAGAGTCAGGTGTGCATTTCATTTTTTGCTCATGGTTTCCTGATAAACCATCTCATCCCAAGCATGCATGGCAATCACTGTCAATCACCGTCCTTGAATTCCAGTCCCTCTGTATCACACCTTACAGTGTTACATGATTGCAGGGGTCAGAAATGTACCTGACTCTAATGGCGGATCAGCTACTCCTCCGGAAACCGCGGCTGTAGCAGCTGAGACTGGACCTGCAGAGGAGGCGCCAGCATCTGAAGAGCAGCAGGCAGGGCCCAGTGTTCCTGTGACGCCTGAGGATGCTGAAGAACCAGCACAAGCAGATGGAGACATGCCTCAGCCTGCTCCTGTGGCACTCCATCGGCCTGCCACTGCTCAGCAGGTGTGATTGTCATTATTTTTAAGGCATCACTGCTTCTTGATTAGCTTGAGGTGTGTTTTATTGCAGAGTTCAGGAGGAAGCTTGGATTTTACCTTACCAGGAAACTTTCCTCTTTCAGATCTAGCTGGAGCACCTTTCTTTGTGGGCTGCAGGATCCGGAAATGTCCATTGTGCTGGCCAAGGACGCCTTCCTGGTCTTCCGCGCTCTCTGCAAGCTGTCAATCCGCAGCTCTGAGTCCTCAACTGGCACTGACCCCACAGCTGTCCGCGGCAAGGTTCGTTTCCTGACCACCTCTCTTTCTAAATACATGAGTTCACCCATTTGGTACCTTGGCTGCATGCAACAACTTCCTCCCTGCACCAGCCCTCTGATCTTGCCCCTATTGAGCTCAAGCACATGTCATGATGGTCCTCAATCTCTGACTTTTCAGTGCATGATGCTTTTTGCCTTCAACAAGTCAGCAGCCTGCATGTGTCCGGAGATTGGTAAATCGAGTGCCCTTTGTTGTGGGTTGCAAAACATGTGGTAATCCTGTCCTTTCCCCATGTGCAGGTGCTGGCGTTGGAGCTGCTGAAGGTACTGCTGGAGAATAGCGGCAAGGTGTTCCAGGCGTCGGAGAAGTTCACGGGCGCCATAAAGCAGTACCTGTGCCTGTCGCTGCTCAAGAACGCGAGCAGCCCCATCCCGGCCGCGCAGGCGCTCACCTGCTCCATCTTCTACACGCTGCTGGCCAAGTTCTGCCACGCGCTCAAGGCCGAAGTTGGCGTCTTCTTCCCCATGATCCTCCTGCGCGCCATCGAGCCGCCGCCCCAATCCTCCACCCCAGGACCCTCTGGTGAGCCCTCCATACCCTCCATCTAGTTTGGAGGATTGAACATCACTGACAAGTGAGTAACAACAAATGTCCATCTGGGTCAATTTCTATGCAGAGTGGAATTTGGAAAATCCTCCATTTTTGAGGGGTTTCCCTTTGTGAGCATTCTCAAGCGGACCCCAGCATCCACCTTGGAGACAGCCAACACCACATTGCAGTTTGCTTCGTCAGCCATTTGTACAGGAAAGTGTGGTGCCAACAATCATCGACACATGGGACATACCTCTAGGAAAGAGTAGTGGGACACTATTGCTTCCCAGACTTGTGTTCCACATGAGAGAACCACGTATTGCTGGGAATATCTGTAGGCAAACGAGGCACTTTGTTGATCATGCAGATGTTTTACATGCGATGCTGACGTATCTGTTCCCTTATTTGACATATCAGGTCAGGGTAGCACCGGGGCGGCCGGCGAGGCGGGGCAGCGAGCGGTGGCACTGCGGTGCCTGGCGGGCGCGTGCGAGAGCGGCCAGTTGCTGGTGGACATCTTCGTCAACTATGACTGCGACCTGGAGGGCGCCAACCTCTTCGAGCGCCTCGTGCTGGCCCTCGTGCGCACTGCTCAGGCCGCCCCCTCCGCCTCTGACACCCCCGCGGCCGCTGCCGAAGAAGCCCACCTCCGCCTCCTGGTGAGAGCCGCTGGAGTAATGGGCAGAACATGCGCCAATCAAATATAACATGCCATGCTGTCTTGGGTGACTTTCGCAGAAGGGGTGAAGAAAGCATACGTGGCGCGGCTGCAACGCGCTGCTGAAAATCTGCAGAGAAATCTTGGGGGCAACTGCTTGCATACATATTTTTGGTTTTCAAGTGTTTGTAGTGTGTTTCAGGCTCAGCGTTAGGCAGTGCTCGATGTGGCGTAACAGTCGTCTCTAAGAAAATCCGATTTATTTTGTCCCAAGCATGTGGTGTATAGAGCGAACGTATTTGCACTGCAGGCGCTCCAGTGTCTTGTCAGCATCCTGCGCTCGCTAGTGGAGTGGTACACAGTGTCCACGCCAGTGGTGGCCGTCAACGACAGTGCACCCGCGTACGACCAGAGCATGCGCTCAGACTGGGGCACCCTGACCTCACTGACAGGGCAGGACCCCTCCTCTGAGGCGGCTGATGGCGAAGCTGCGGCGGACGCTGAAGTGCCTGTCCCTGGTGAGTGCTACCATTCTCCATGGGGTGATCTGCGCACGTCACTTCCATTAAATACTTGCGCGATACAGGTGTTGCAGATTCTGTATGAATCTTACTGAAGGACTTTCTAATTGGATGCAGAGAGCCCAACTGCCATGCGGAGAGAGAGCGCCTTGGCTGCTTTCAGGAGTGCTGGAGCAAACGAGCGCCTCATGTCCATCTCCAACATGGTAGCCCCCAATGACCGGGAGCTATTCCAGTCATACAGACTGCATAATCCCTGATTATGCATGTCTCCACTATTTAACTTCTAAGCCTACAACTTATGAGCAAGTATTCGCCTGTCTTGCCGCCATGCAGGATCCTGAGCTGCAGGCGGCCCTGGCCAATGCTGACAGTGCTCCAGAAGCGCAATTGCTGGAGTCTTGGAAGGCATACAAGAAGGGCTTCCAGCAGGGCATTGCCCTCTTCAACGCCAAGCCGAAGAAGGGCATTGCTTTCCTGCAGGTATCTCTCTTCAATGAATATCACTCTTTCAGATGATTCATGGGATAATTATTATCATCTTATACCTCAAACAGTCTGTGTCTGCTGGAATGTCGTGGTCTCATCTGTTGCGTGCTATTGACAACACCAGGAGCAAGGCATGCTGGGGCGTACGCCGGAGGAAGTGGCGAAGTTCCTGGCGAAGACAACCGGGCTGAACAAGACCATGATTGGGGAGTACCTGGGAGAGCGAGAGGAGACCTGCCTGCGAGTCATGCATTCCTATGTTGATGCCATGGACTTTGCTGGCTCGGAGTTTGACACTGCAATTAGGTACATCTTTCTGACTCTCTTAATTGCACGTAATGCCACTCTAAAACGTTCCTGCTCCACGATTATATCTTCTAGAGGGGGACTGAAATGAATATGTTCATTGCCACAGGACGTTCTTGTCAGGCTTCAGGCTCCCAGGAGAGGCGCAGAAGATTGACAGGCTGATGGAGAAGTTTGCAGAGCGCTTTGTCAGCTGCAACTCAGAGGCCTTCAAGAGCGCCGATGTGGCCTATGTGCTGGCCTACTCCGTCATCATGCTCAACACAGACGCCCACAACCCTCAAGTCAAGAACAAAATGTCCAAGCAGGTGAGACTGATGATGAAATGCAGATTATTCCAAGCTCAGCATGATCGGCTGTCACAGTCTGTGAGCTGTGTTGAACTTGCTTGAGCTGTTGCATTGATGCAAATGCAGGACTTCTTGAAGAACAATCGAGGGATCAACGATGGAGCGGACCTGCCAGAGGACTACATGTCGGAGCTGTATGACCGCATCATCAACAACGAGATCAAGATGAAGGTGCACACACATCCCATGCATTCAGAAACATTGTTACCATTTCCTTTTGCTCTACTTTCCTTCAGCCGCGGCTGTGGTGTTGATGTACGGAGATGCTGCACAGGATGCGGATGCTGTGGGCCTGATGGCCGCCACTGCAGCCAAGGGAGGCGGCTGGATGGACACCATCTTGAACCTCATCCCAGGCCGGCGGGCTGCAGCCTCCAATGAGCCCAGCGAAGAGGCCATCAGGCGCACTCACGAGAACCTCAGGTCAGCTCCACGGCTAATAATTATGCAATGAACATTCTGCAGGCGGTTGCTAAGTACTTCCGCTGCAGGACTGCGTGTCTGATTATACATCTTTTTATGCAAGCAGGGAGAAAGCCAAGGGAGCAACCTTCTTTGAGGCGACAGAGGGAGAGACCGTGCGCCCGATGCTGGATGTGGCGTGGGCCCCGATGCTGGGCGCGTTTTCGGTGCTCTTTGAGGAGTTCACAGAAGGTACATGCCGCTCATAGTTCTCCCTTCCCAAACTTGCATTGTTTAAGGATTTCTTATATGGTGAATGACACTCACAATCGCTCATTAGTACTTGCCTGCGCCATCATGCCATTCGCTGACTCTATCCAGCTGCCATCCAAAGGCAAGCGCGCTCTAGAAAACGCCTATGTGTCAGGCCCCGCATGCAGGAAAATTTTGAGGTGGATCTGGGGCATTTAGACATGCTTAGCGGAAGGGTAATTCTCTTGTGCTGGCGGTGCAGGGACGACGGTGAACTTGTGCCTGGCGGGGCTGGTGGCGGCGGTGAGGGTGACGAGCCTGCTGAGCATGGACATGCTGCGCAACACCTTTGTCACGACCGTCGCGCGCTTCACGCAGCTGCACTCGCCCGCCTCCATGGCGCTCAAGAACGCCCAGGCCTTCCGCGCCCTGCTCGTCATTGCAGACGAGAACGGCAACCACCTCGGGGTGCGTCCAGCACTCAGATGTTGTCCCTGTGAATCTCCCCAGACAATTTTGTCCCTTCTTTGCTTGAGTTGTTCCTGAAACGCATGCCTTCATGGTCATGCGTGCTTCTGATCTGCTGCATGTGCCTAAATGCTTGAACATATGCTCGTAAGAGTTGCATGTTTCATTGTTATGCAGTCTCATGAGAAAGGTTGATGCTGACGAGTGTGTGTCTTTGGCATGTGCAGAACGTGTGGCAGGAGGTGTTGCGCTGCGTGTCGCGTTGGGAGCTGCTGCAGCAGATAGCCTCCGGGGGCCCCTCGGACGCCCTCCTCTTTGCAGCCCCTGCCGAGCCGGTGGCCGCGGTCAAGAAGCGCAACTTCTTCTCTCGCGCACCCAAGGATGCCGGTGCGCTAACTGCAGTTGCAAGCCATGAAGTCTGACAATCTTGTTACATGTTGTGGGCCACGCGTTCAGGAATGTCAGCATCTGTGGCTGCCTGCATCCTCCATGCACGCCATGAAAGGTTCTCAATGCAAAGAGAAACCAGGTCCAAGTCCCGCATCATTGGGGAGTGTTGAAGAGAAGTAAGAGTTGCAGCTGAAAATTGGTGGAGTGTGCCAGGGGCCAATGGCAAGGTGCTAGACAGCTTCACCAGCATACACGACGCGCCGCTGCACTGGTCGGGCCGCGGGCACGGCAAGGACGGCGGCAACGAGAGCGGCCTGCCGCCGGAGAATGTCCTGCAGGAGATCGACGCCCAAGAGCTCAACCGCATGTTTGTGCGGAGGTGCGCTCCTGCCTGAGTGGCCTGTTTCCTTGGTGCTGTTTGTTGTCATACAAAGCCGATGAAACGTACAGAGACAGCAGCACGACCATAGCTGATTTGGCGGAGCACGTGGTAGCTATCATGGCAACAGAGAGCGCATGGTCTGGGGAGGTCAACCCAGAAGCTGATTTGAGGTTGTTTTGTCTCTGCGCAGTGGGCTACTGGACAGCGAGGCGATTGTGGAGTTCGTGCGCGCGCTGTGCCACGTGGCGCAGGAGGAGCTGCGGCCCACCGCTGCCCCGCGCGTCTACTCCCTCACCAAGATCATCGAGATCTCCCACTTTAACATGTCCCGCATCAGGTGCTCCCTCCTGTCCTCACTCCATGCTTTCATCAGCAGGCATCCATGCTCTGCTAACGCAAAACGGAAAAAGTTTGTGACGCTTTTCCTGCTCTACAAGAGCATAGGGCAAATGCATCACCATATCGACAGATTATGGGTTGTGGGCAGTCTTTTCTTACCCTGACAAGTGTGCATTGGCTGATCTGATTTTGTTGTGCACACAGGCTGGTGTGGAATCGCATCTGGGCGGTGCTGTCGGACTTCTTTGTGGAGGTGGGCTGCCACAAGAACCTGCAGGTGGCCATGTACTCTGTGGACAGCCTGCGCCAGCTGGCCACCAAGTTCCTGGAACGCGATGAGCTGGCCAACTACTCCTTCCAGAACGACTTCCTCAAGCCCTTTGTCATTGTCATGCGCCTCTCCAAGGCACTGGAGATCCGGGAGCTCATCATCCGGTGCGCTTTTGTGCAGAATATTCATCCATTTTCGGGCTGGGGCTGAGGCTTGAAACTGTGATATTCTCACTGTCAGCATTGTTAGTCATATATAGTCATGACGCATTCGTCATGAAGCGATAGTCATGAAGCAGACTTGTGCATAGGCAGCATATGACATGCTGTGCTGTCTTGCAGGTGTGTGTCCCAGATGGTGTTGGCCAGGGTCTCCAATGTGAAGTCAGGCTGGAAGTCCATGTTCATGGTGTTCACAACAGCGGCAAACGATGAGTCACCCATGATTGTGCGGCTTGCCTTTGACACCGTTGAGAAGATTGTGCGTGAGCACTTTGACTACATCACAGAGACAGAGGTGCGTGCATCAATGCCCCTTCATGTGAGCAATTTAAATCTTGCATGGCCACCCGTGCTGTATGGGGGAACGATGCATAAGGATAAAAATATGTGAGTGCACCGTTGCAGGTCACCACGTTCACAGATTGCGTAAATTGCCTTATCGCCTTCACAAACAACCCCCACAGCCTGGATGTCAGCCTCAATGCAATCGCCTTCCTGCGTTTCTGCGCCATGAAGCTTGCAGAGGGCGCCATAGGTAGGCAAAGTCTCTCAAGTAATATTCCAGCTGCTAATGGTGAGGGTGACATGCGCATGAACTTTGCTCACAGCTTACATTTTAAGAAAGCGCCATTTTGTGCCATGACAACCTTCATTGGTGCACCATGAACTACCACAAAGAAGCTGGCTACAAGTACCGCTTGAGCCCCTAATCATTTGGCACTGTTCTTACCTCCTTTTGGCAAAGCTTTGAGCAAACTTTGCACTCTTGTGATCAGGTGACGTGGAGGTGCTGCCAGAGGGTTCCCACAGCCTGCTGCCAGACCTGAACCAGCACCGCATCCGGCCGAGCAAGAACGAGCCGGACGCCTACAGCACGCCGTCAACCTCCAGGAGAGTCACCTTCGAGGGGCTGCAGGCGCCTGCTGCCGATGAGGAAGTGGCTGCCAGAGGTAGGACCCCATTTATCTCCCTTGTGCTGTGCATACCTCTTCCTCTGCTCTCCATGACACTTCTGTCCATCCTTCAATTTGGCCCTGTTCTCAGCCGGGTGAGGCGCCTCTTCTCTACCTGGCAGAAGCATTGCACACCATTGCTCACCTGTTTCTTGAGCGGGCGCCAGATGGCCCAGTGTCTGGCTGACACTCTTCCACTTAGATATTGCTCTCATCCTGTGAGGCGCCCCTTCTCCTAGTGAAAAGAGGAAAAAGCAAACACCTGCTGACCTGTGGCTGATCGCATCTTGGGTGCTGCTAGGGGGACCAGCACTTGGGCAGGAGGTGCAGGGAGAGGAGGCAGCGCAGGCGGTTGCTATTCTGGAGGACGCCTCCAAGGGCAAGGGGCTGCAGTTCAGCGACAAGGACGAGCACATGTACTTCTGGTTCCCCCTGCTGGCAGGCCTCAGCGAGCTCACCTTCGACCCCCGCCCAGACATCCGCTACTCTGCCCTCGAGGTGATGCTCTTGCCCATCTTCAAAATTGGCACCCTGCATATTGTTTCGAGGGGCAAGACCATTGCTCTTTCCGGCTGAGATGAGACAAATCTGTGAGTGCATGGTAAATGCATGTGGTAGTGTAAGTGCTTTTTGCTGGGCTGCATATGTGTGCAGGTGCTCTTTGACACCTTGAAGTACCACGGCGCCTCCTTCACTGCGCCGTTCTGGGCGCGCGTCTTCGACTCTGTGCTGCTGCCGATCTTTGACCATGTCAGAGCGGAGGTCCGCTCCCTCTCCAAACCTCCCTGTCCACTTGATGGCTACCTTTTTCACAGTAGCATGGCATCCTGCTGCCTTTCTTTCTTGAGCATCTACAGTGCTGCGCATGCTGCCGCCAATGAACCAATCATGATCCCAATAAGCGGACTTGTGACATGCATGCCCGGCTATGGCGCAGGTCACGGACACCACCACGTTCACAGCGGAGGAGCGCAGGGCGGAGGTGGATGCATGGCTGTATGAGACGTGCACGCAGTGCCTGCAGCACATGGTGGACATCATTGCCCTGTTCTACACCCCCGTCGCCCCCATCCTCCCCCGCATCTTCGACCTCCTCTCCAACTTCGTCAGGTGCGCAATCTGCACGCTTTGTCCTCACTCCTGCCAGGAGGTTCATTGTTCCATGATAGACCTTCTCCATCCATACCGGGAGTCAAAAATAAGACCCTCAGTTGTGACCCAGCGTCAAAGATGTGTGAATAGCAGATAATATGTACTAGGAGCACAATTTACCCCAATTGAATATCTTGAAGGAGTCCAGCTCAACTGGATCCGGCAAGTCCAACAAGAAGAAGGACTGCCACAGTGCTACAGGGCTACAGGGCTGAGTGTGTGGATGAGCAACTCGTGTTTCTTGGCAGGGACCTGGTCCCTGTCAAGTCTGGCAGCGTCTAATGATTACAAAAATGATATTGAAGAACTCAATGTACTTCACAGGAGGCCGCACCAGTCGCTGGCTGCGGTGGGAGTGGCGGCACTGGTGCGCCTGATAGTGGCGGCCGGCGACCGCATGAGCGCGGCCGTCTGGGTAGAGGCCGTCGGCACGCTGGCGGCATGCGCCACCGACACGCGCCCGGCGGTGCGCGAACTGATCGCCTCCGTGCGCGCGTCGGCCGATGGCGGCAACATCGCCCCGGCTAGCCCCTCCCCGGCCACGCCGGCGGCCGCGCTTGCCCCAGAGGACAGCCCCTGGGACGCCAAGAGCCCCGGGGACAGCCCCCGCGGTGGTGTCCCCGACCGAAGCGACAGCATCTCCGGGGAGCGACGACAGGTGCGGACGCCCCTCTCCTTTTCTCTGCCTCTCTGACTGACACAATTGTGTTCTTATGGGAATGTATTGCACTCGACCATGGTTGCTTGTGAGTTCTGTACATCATGTGAGCCTTGGCCTTGCTTTTGACTCAGGTCCAAAGAGTGTCACTAATCTTGCTTCACAACCGGTGTTTGAGTACACGGTATGTATGGAATCATGATTCTCTCCACAGATTGGTTTATCACATCACCTTTTCCTCAAGTATGTAGTGGCAAACTGGCACTGCTGCATCATAGAGATCTTCCAGGAGATTTTTGACGTTCATTTTATGGTGAGGGTTCTCGTCGGACACTGCAACGCATCATTGTAACATGGACATTGACTTGCAGGTGTCACTGTCAAGCGGGTCGGGGGCGCGGAGGCTGGCGGAGGCGCGATGCCGGGCGGCCATACAGCTGCTGCTGGTGCAGGCGTGCGGCGAGGTGTACGCCTCGCACGCGCCGCGCCTGCCGCAGGCCGCCGCCATCCTCATGCTGGACGCGCTGGCGGCTGTGGCCGAGCATGCGCGCGACGTCGATGCTGACCTGGACCTTCGCAGAGATCTGGCTGCCGCCCAAACCGCCGGCAAGGTGTGCTCTCACCTCCCTTGCAGCCCTCCTGTCTCCCGGCAGAGTGGCCTTTGCGGTGATGGTCAGCTGCTCTGAAGCCATGGACTTCTGGGGTAGTAGCGTATGCACTGCTGCCATGCGCCAAATGACATGATTGCTAGAGAATTACGCAATAGAACCAAGGACTACGGGAGTGGATTGCATGCTCCATTACATTTGATGCTAAGTTTCTGGTGTGGGTTTCTTGAGGTTCGGTGCTCCCGTAATGAATGCTACTTATGCTGTTCACAGGTACCAGAGGGGAAGCTTCTGTCGGATCCGCCGCTGCTGCGGTTGGAGGGCGAGGCTTGCCACGCCTACTTGTCTATGCTTCTGCACCTCAACTCGGCCGGCTCGGAACCCCTGCGCCAGGCAGCCGGCGTGGAGCAGCGCCTGCTCGCCCTGTGCATCGCCAACCTTGAGTGCTTCGAGGTGGGTGCAGCCTCACAACGTAATCTGCTATTTGTCCAGCTGCCTGATTCCTGTGAAACTATTTCAGGCTGCTGCTGACACCACATTTGGGCGTCTTGGTTCCTCAGTGAGCCATCTTGGCATTCTTTCACACAATTGTGTGACCTCATTGGCTTCATGCAGTGTAGCTGGGTCATATGCTGAGGCGTGAATAGGAAAAAGGTCACAGATCGGCACTAAGGCTGTGGTTTCAGACCCCAAAAGGACGGAAATGTGCCATCTAGAGTGTGTACCTTCCTGATCGTGACAACCTGTGCAGGAGACGGAGGGCGATGCCGGGAGGGAGAGCGGCAGCGGCAGCGGGGGCCTGGTGGGGGCCCGAGAGGAGGCCGGTGCGCGCGCGCCACTGGTGGTGGCCACGCTCAAGGCGCTGGGCGCGCTGAGCGATGACTCATTCCGCCGCCACCTGGTCGCCATATTCCCCCGGCTGACGCGGCTCATCGGTTGCATACGCGCGCCCCCCGAGATCCAACGGGCCCTCTCCGACCTCTTCGCTCGCCGCATTGGGCCGCTGCTCACGCTGGGCTGAGGCCGCTGGGCTTGGTTGGGCATAGGAGAGGGTCACGAGTGTGTGTCTTCGTCGGGCAGCGTCTTGGTTGGGGAGTGTGCTGGTTGTAATCAAAGCCCTGTGCGCAGACTGGAGTGTGGTCTGCCTCTTTACTAGTAGCAGTGCAAGTTTTCTCTTGGGTCTTGTGTCAGGTTTGCATGTAGAGGAAAAAGGCATGAGGCCTGTCGGATAGCGTCGGATAGCGTCGTCAATGCCGGCCAGGTGGGGCGAAGCTGAGCCCAACACTGAGAGATTCACGCTGCAGCTGCCAGCATTGATATGTTTAGGGTTCTGCTGGCTAAGACGATCTTTTGCGCTATCCGCAGCAATTACAAGGATAGAATAGCTCTTGAACCTGGGCTTTTCAAGAGGGCATGTAATAACTGGGGAGAATGTTGTCTACAAAGGAGTGCTGCTGTTGAAAGTGAGTCATTAGCACGTGTGTGCACGTCCATGCTGCACAGTCATCTTGCTCATCCTTCTCGACACACGGCCTTTTTGCCTGAAGTGTCTTTCGAGATTGACACCAGGAGAGAGCCACAGATCTTTCTTTCGCGATGGGGTCAAAGTGGGACAGAATAGACTGCAGAATAATTTTTGCTAATCCTGCCTTTGGCATCGACAAAGGCAAACGCGCTTTGATGCTTGTGAAATAGTCTCAAACAACCTCAGACCGGACAATAGCTCTGATAATCAGTATGCCCTCGATCACGAATGTTGGGGGCTCCCTGACTAGTGCGATAGCCCTGACGTTACTGGCATGGGCTGTCCGGTTCTTCAGAGCTGCAGCGCAGCAGAGGAAGCATGGTCTGCGAGCTCCAGAGGATGCAAAGCAATCTGAAAAGCTAGGGCGCTACTTCTGCTCTCTATCATCGGCTGCTCTCCGAATGCTGGTGACCATCGGCTCAGATCAAGCATAAACCATCAAGCACTGTTCCTTCCGAAGCTTATGACCTGTACAAAATGCTCTTCAAGGAAGCATACCTCTTTGGACCAACGTGAGTTGCTATGGAACTAGGTGGAAACGGATCCCATCCCTCACGTCATAGTAGATGTGCGCAAGCCGGAGGATGTGAGCTACAGCCCCTTGCCAGAGGACCTCAAAGCAGCAGTAAACATCCCAGGTGAGCCTTTGACATCAGCTTGATGCAATTTCATTGCCAGAACACCTGGCAGTGGTGGCCAGACAGCAGAGCACTTGTGCCCTGCTCCTCAACCTTGAAGTCCAGGTGATGATTGCACCCTTCATTATGACACACAGCGGAGGAGGTGGAACAGGCCCTCAGCCGGAATGCGGCTGGGTGGCACGCTCGGGCTCCGAACACACCCGTGCCAATGCGGGACTGGCTGCTCGTATTTGTCGGGGACAATGCAGATGACATGCACGCTGCCGCGGCGGGTGCGGCAATTGCTGGCTTCGAGCGGGGAGCTGTTCTGCAGGATGGCCTGCAGGCTTTTGGGCAAGCTGCACTGCAGCAGGTGCGCAGTGGCCCTGTTCTAGGCAGCTCCTATGCCTCCCTGCAGCGATAAAAGCTCAAAAGAGTCTGGATCGTGAGTACTTAGGTTGGTGCATGTGCAGGCGAATCTGAGGTACATTGGGAGGGACGGGCTCGCGGCAGTTCTGGGGGTGCTGGGGGAGCGGTCCACGCGGGCAGAGGGCGTGCGCGTGCTGGACATCAGGCGGCACGACGAAAGGGCGCTGTATGGCAGCATCCCCGGTGAGGGCCCCTCTGCCACCGTCTCTGCATCAGTGCATGCCGGGTTTGCAATCTCTCCCGATTCATCCAGACCTCAAGAGGCTGCAATTCCTCTGCAGCCAGATCCACCAGTTGCCAGGGTTACCCATTGTATGCAACCCCAGTAGATGTGAGCCGAAAGTCATGCTAAAGCACGACATGTGGCCGGGCGGCGCAGGGACGGTGCATGTGCCGACGGATCAGCTGCCGGCAGCACTGAGCATGGCGCCGAGGGAGTGGGAGGCGGCCTACCGCTGCCCCAAGCCAGGCTTTGAGGATTGGGTCGTCATGCAGTGCCGCACCAACCGTCGTGCCGCTTGGGCCGCGCAGGTCGCCCAGGATGCTGGCTGGCCCCGTGTGCTGGTCTACCGCCAGGTCCGTGCATGGACCGTGAATGCAGCCTTTTGCTTCATGCAAAGTCTCCTGTGGCCTTGGAGACCGCCCAGAGAAGCAACCACTGCCGGCTAAGATGGACTCAACTGAAAGATTTGTATGGGAAGTCTCCTGGATGCCACTTCAGCCTTTTGGTGAAGCAAAAGTGAAGTGGGACATGCATGGCAATGCTGTTTGTTTGTGAATAAAGCCTGCTGACAGCCGCATGGGTGCATGCAGGGCGTGTACGGCTGGCGGGTACATCCCACGGTGAAGGCGTATCAAAGCTACGAGCGCGGGGAGCCTCCGCCAGAGCCCGAGCCGTTCCAGCCAGAGCCGCTGGACGCAGCGCGCGCCAAGGCTGAGCTGGGCCAGCTGGGCATACGCGTGCAGTGAGCGACATGGCGTTGACCGCATGTTCGTTGACCGTAATGACAACGTGCCGGCACCGTGCCGGCACTCTTGTGGGATGTGCCAATGATCACTTGAGGATGACCAGCGGCTTGTGTATGACAAAGCCTGCCAGGCCACTCCAGGCCATATATGTCAAACTTGGAGATTTGAATTGGAAAATTAAGCCGGGCGGGCTCATAAGCTAATTAGCCGGTAGCCTAGAGCCCCACCCCTGATCACTCATGATGTACTCATGCATGCAGATGCACACGTGCCTTTGACCGCGGTCATTAGTGGAAAGTACTCACCTACAAGCTTTTGATGTACCCTAGATCTCAGAAGACGTAAATGAAATTGAAGGGGAACCTCTGTAAGGTATACCGTGAAGCATCATGCTATGCACCCATGATCGAAGACCGTCACGGACGGTCCTGAAGTGCACGGCACCGGTGATTATTGCATGTGACTGTAGTTGTGGTGATGCCTGGCATGCTTTTGCATGCCTACCCCAAGCTTGTGCGGGGCTCATTCCAAATGTAGTGAGAGGCCTCTCGCTAATTAGCCATAAAATAATAATTATAATAATATACTTAGCTAGGAAGCTGCAGCCGCCGCCGCAACTGCCATACATAGGAGCTGGCAGATCCACAGGTCAGGAGTTCAGGGTTCATCTCTCTGACTAGGCTGATTTGCCAGTAGATATGCCAACTGGCTGGGACATGTGGAACAGTGAGAGTTTGCTTTGAAATCTCGCCCTTCCTTACCAGCTTCGGGAGTGGGCCCCCCGCTGGGGCCCCCCACCGCACACGTCACCGATCCGCTGGTCATGCTCGATCATTTGTGCTCCCTTCCTACAAGAAGAGCCAGTGGGTGGCACCGAGACCCTCCGCGATCCTGGTCTAGCTGCACAAGTGCCCTTCTTCAGCCGCTAATAAGCCTGCTCTGGTGAGTGTCCAGGGTCCTCGGGACCAGACGCTCTGGTCCTGCAATGTTGTGCCCTTATCTTTGTCACTGCTCCCTGTCTCCACCAAGTCCCTGCTGGAAATGTCCCTGCACCAGGAAGTGTTGTGTGTGCTGTTTCAGCTGCCCCCATGCTGCAAAGGTCATTCTGCAGAGGATAGCAGAGGTCTTGGAGGCGGGCAAAAAGGGTGAAATTGGAGGAGGCCCGGGTGGAAGCTTGGCAGAGGCTGGAGATGACCTGGAAGCAGCTCTTTCCGGTCTGACGTGCGTGCGTGGTGCATTGAATGCAGGTCGTGAACTCAAGAGTATTACGGACGATAACGCACGGGATATTTCTTCTTTGCGAGGTGAGCATCCGTGATGCCAAGCTCTTCCGGTCCGGATTCTACCCGCACAGGTGTCAAGCTGTGGCACATGAAAACGTCATGCCAGGATGAGGGGGTTATGCCCACGGGCGAGTGTGTAGCCCGTCTCTCCTCCGAGTGGGCCGTGACAAGATGGTCTCTGTGGTGTCTTTGGCTTCCAATACGCAGCCTTCCAATAGCCTTGAAGAAGCGGTGCTCTATCCAAAACTTAAAAGATGCTCCACTCCAGTAACACTGATGTGTCCCCCTGCAGCTTTTCGTGTAGCCAAGGTGGACGGGCCTGTGGGATTAGTTGGACTAGGAGGCAGATACTATGCCACGCAAAGCTCAGCAAATTGATACTCAACCAGGTCTGTCGGTGCTTTTCTAAAGGTTTTCGGTGGCAGGGCCCACACTGTCCATTGTCTTGAGAGGGTTGTCAGTTGTTGCCTTGCAAGAGTTGATCCCTGGGTTTATTGAGGTTGCTGTCTAGGCCTGACAAAGCAGGTAAGGCTTGCCAGGAATTGCAAATCTGCAAGATGGGTGTCCATTGTAGCCCAAATGCTGAGCTATTGCAAACTATCTTTTCAAGGCACTGATGGTGCAATGCAGAATCAAGGGAAGTTCTGACACCACCTGTGTGCGCAGGTGAGACTATGGGGAAGTCGAGGAAGCGCAGCAGGCACTGCAACACTGGCTACCCCTACAATCCCATCCGCGTTGCGCACATACATGTCGTTAGGCCTAAAGTGAGGCATAGCTCGGACAGCAGCCTGTTCATAGGTAATCTCCCAACACAAGACCGGTGTCCTCAGTCTGATCAGGCCATTTTCAGGGTTTGCCATGTATTGCAATTCTTGTGCCAACTTTCACCGCTTAATGACGGCCTGGACCTTTCTACTACAACATTTACTATTGTGCTCCTCACCAGGCAGGTGCTGGGTGCTAATGAGTAATGCCAATAGCGCACTGCAAACCCACGGCGTGACCGCCGTGTGCCTGTGGCCAGGCTTGTTTGTGGAGACAGTGCACCCAGTTTTCGGCAGTGCCTCCATGGAGGGCCGGCGTGCGCGCCGCAGCTTGAAGCGGCTGGACTTTGTGCGCGCGTACAGCGAGTACTACTGGTCTAAGGCCAACAACCTTGTGGCCGCCGTGTACAGCAACTCGCGCGCACTGGTGCCCTCCGCGCTCAACTCCAGCATCCGCGCCGTCGAGGACAAGGTCACCGAGCTTGGCACGCCGCTGCTGGCCGCCGTTCAGTCGCGCAGCGAGCAAGTCCTCACCTCCCTTGACCGCAAGGTGCTCCCCCCCTGTCGCATCAGCACCATTTGCCCGCATGTTGCCTGTATGACGACATGCACCACCCCTGCTTCTCGTGTCATGCATCACAGGTCCGAGAGTCGTTTGGCTTCTAAGCTAAGATGCTGCTGGGGCGTCCGCATGTGTGAAGCCGTCATAGTAGACAGGGCCTGATGGATGGGTTTGTTGACGGTAGGTGGACAGCGCCCTGTGCGCCGCGCAGAGCGTGCTGTACCCCAAGGGCCTCGACAACGTGGTCGCTGCCAGCCGTGCGCAGCACGCCGCCACTGTCGAAGCTGCCCACGAAGCTCGCGATGCCTACCTGAAGAAGGTGCGCTTGAAAATGACAAGTCAACCTTCTCATCCCTATTTTTTAAAGGTCTGTGTTTGCGGGACAATCGTAATAATTTGTTCTTGACGGGCCTAAAGATTGTTATGGATTATGATGGCGGCGAGTGATGTGTCTCACAGGTGGAGGAGGCGTTGGAGTTTCTGCGGGCAGCGGGCATCTCCGGCGCGGCCAAGTACGCGGCTGGCACGGTGTGCTGCTGCGTGGACGAGGCCCAGAAGATCCCGCCTGCCCTGGAGCGCGAGGCCGAGGCTGTGCTGCTCAAGGTCAGCGAGGCCTGGACCAAGCTCGTCTCCCTGCCGCCAGGTCCGCCTCTGTCCCCACCTCAGAAATATTTCCGCACTGCTTGTTCTGCATGCTTCATGTTGTACAAAGGCGTTCCCTTCATGTCTTGGCAGAATTACATTGGCATTGTGACTCTCCTGTTACAGCGGTGATGTGTTTTCCCATTTGTTTTTATTTGGGTGTTTGGGGTTACAATGTTGCAGCAATGCTGACTCTTGCTGCTCTCCTGTGCAGTGAACAAGCTGCTGGACACTGCCCAGCCGTCGGTGGAGTTCACTCGGCGCAAGTATGTGGAGGCCCACGGCGCCATCGTGGCATCTGCCGCCTACACGCGCACCCTGGAGACCGCAGCCCAGGTCCTGCACAAGGTGGGCGCCATCTCTTCCTTCCTCTGTCTGGCCCTCACCTGCTCCTGTTCCAACGACTCCTGCAAAGGTTCTCATGCACAGCTACAGATTGGAGGGGGGCTCCCATGAATAAGACAAAAGTTAGCCATGCATTGACACATACTCCAGGAGTTATAATCATTCTGTTCAGTAGAAAAGACAGCCTTAGAAACACCTTTGAAAAACTTTTCCTTGATGCACAGGTGACGGAGTCGGTGGTGTACCGCTTCTCGGCAAGCAAGCTGTACCCGGTGATCTCTTCGTATGCGGACCCGGCGCTGGACCGCATCACGCACTCGCCCTACTACTCGGCCGTCGTGGACCACCTCAAGCCCACCTGCGCCAACTCACAGCTCTCCAAGTCTGCCTCCCTGGACAGCCTCCCCTGCATCCAGTGCTGAGGCCTGCCAGCTGCCCTGCAGCTCGGATCACCCGCTGCACAGGACTGTCTGAACGGCTTGCATGCATGCATGCGCACATGCCCACCGTGTACCGGAGAGAGGGGTCACTGGAGGGTGCTTGCGTGCTCAGCTGCCATCTGGCAGGCCCACCAGTGGCTCTGACGGTACCACAGCAGCTCGTGGAGGAGGGTTTTTTTTTTCACGGCAGGCTCAGCCCCAAGCATGAGTGTGAGAGATGAGCGTGCAGAGCAGCCACAGCTTTGCCATCTCCGCAGAGCATCGCATGTTCAGTCAGCAAAGGTCAGGGAAGGTGTTAGGCTGTGCACGCCCTCGTATGCGAGAGGCTTAAGCTGCATTGCAATACCCAGCGTCAGTAGCGCTGGCAACCCTGCAGTGGTCCACCCAGCTTTTGGGTGGCGATCTGCGCGAGCAGGATTTGTTTTGGAAGTACGCGGAGCATCAAGAAGGTTTTGTGTGGAGATTTGACAGCACTCTGTTGTGGAAGCATCGGCGCCAAAGTGTACATTGCCGAGAGACTGGCAGCGTTAAGCAGGACTGCGAAGACTAGTCAGCACGTCACATCGGACAAGGAAGTCACGCAGGATTGGTTGGGAGCTCCAGGGGTGGGATGCTGTTCAACGAGCCTTCCTGAACGTGGGCGCTCCCTGCAGCTCAGCCCTCACCGCTGACAGGTGTTGAGGGGCTTGCTCCTTCTCCACCTGTGCGCAACCGAGGGGCCGAGCTAGGAGGAGATGAGCTGGGAATGCAGACAGGAAGTGGTGCTTAACTTCTTTTCATGTTTTGAGGGTGTCTGGGGAGTGGAGGCTTGCACTTCGCCAGCAGTTGAGAGAGCGAGAGTGTGACCGAGCGGTAATTACTTTGTACACATGCCAGAACGCGGCCGGAGCCCGGTCGTTTCCGGTGCCTGGTCATATTGACTTTCGAGACAGAGTGGTGCTGCCGTGATGACAAGGCTGAATGTAAAACAGCAAGGAGCAGTGCGGGACACACCCCGAAATTTTGCAGCGATATTGGGTATCAAGAAATGCCTACACCAGAGCTAAAGAATGATACTGGCGCTGCGCGTGCTGCAGCTTCAGCTGATGATACCATTTGGGGCAAGAAAACGAAGGACGATCAGGTCAGCAAAAAGAATGTGTGCTCCTGAAGAGCCGCATTCTCTGTGATACGCGACCTCATGCTGGGAGTTTTGGGGCACTGTTTCGTTTCATGATTACAAGAGACCGCTCGCTGTGTGGGTGTGAGACTATCATCGTGTGGCCATCTCGAGCAATGCAAGGGGTGCAACTCATACTGCATGCTTGTGACTGTGTGGGGAATATGCATCCTGCAGCATCATGCGATGTCTGTTCAAAAGTCTTTGTGTGGACGATGGGGTGATGAGTGTTGGCACAATGCATGGACGTGTGATTAGAGGACTTGCATTGAGCAGAAGTGCCACGCCAAACCCGGAATGTGCTGATTGAGTGAAGTTCATGAGCACGGTGACATGTGTCGCCGCCCCTTTTTCCGTTTGTATTTCGCATGTGCATCTTGATGGTATTGTCCAGAAGGGCTGCCTGTAACTATGGAATCTTTATGCACATCCATGAACTCTGAATATGTCAAGGGATGGAAGCCAGACGGTGTCTTTGGCAAAGACAAAATGACATTTGTACAGGTGCCATAAATCCAACTTATTCACCAATGGTGAACTACCACTTTCACCGTTACATCGATCATTCATTTGAGCATACTCCACAGAAAGATGATAGGGATATGGCAAATCCTCCTGATCTCCTCTGAACTTTCAGTTGAGGCTGACATGGCAAGAAATTCCTCCTCAAAAGTATGTAAGAACCCACAGCCTTTTTGTGCATGGCACTGCCATCAGTTCTCACATATTTGCTTCACAAAGCATAGCTTCTGTTCTGACCCTTTCAATTCGCCGCCCATGTTCCATCATATTCTGTACCCCAAAGCTTTTATTGCAATGCTGCGCAGCGCCCCATGGCCATTGCTCAAGACAATTACCACAAGTGCATCACGGGAAGTATTTCTGATTTTGTCCAGACAATGACTGCCCCAACAGTGAGGTAAACACTGACTGAACCTCCTCTGCTTCTGCTCAGCACAGTGAAACGCACACCAACACATACCTTATTCATGCTGGCTTCTGACTGCAGACACCATTTGTACTCTGTTATCATTAAGTTACATGATGCAAAAGCCGTATTGTACGGAAAGCGGCACGTGCCAAAAAAAAAATACAGCCAGAGCGGAGGCTCAAATGCTGTGCGCTCTATGCTAAGCACAGAGTTTCATGACTACGCTGATGCTACATCTGGAACAAAAGGAATAGTCAAAAGTAGGCCACTATCTTACATCTCCCCCAAAACTTCCCTTTGCCGGTAGGTGGGCGTCAGAAAGTTTCTGCTGCCTCACAGGAAGTAACCTGCAGCACACAGCCGTCATTGAATCCCTGCATTGGAAATGACAGCGCTCTAATTGCAGGTGACTCAGGAAAACACGCAGTGATCACAAGAACAGACGTCAGTACATGTGCTCATCATTGGCATGCGCACCTTCTTGGGCCATCCACATTTGGGAGTGGGAGTCTGGTGTGCTCATGTCCAGAGGCAGAGGTATGTGGGATCTTCCTGTAGGAGACATGCTGTATGATGCCCCTGGCCTGAAGTCCCCTGCAGAAACACCGCCCATCTCTTTTCCACAGGCTGACTGACAGATTGTGCAATTGTTTTGTGTTTTTGGAGCATTACTACCCCATCTCACCCAATCGCTCTAACAGTACTCCAACAGTACTCCATTATGTCACACCTATCAAAATGCAGAATCTTGAGTGGGAGCAAGGATGCCGCCAGTAGTGCAAACCTGTGGGAGAAGAGTAGTGCTGCACTTTCATAGGCTGCGCCGGTCTCTGCTGGTGGTAGCGAGGGTGGTTGAAGAGCAGAGTCTGCTCGCTGCGGTCCTCTGTCAGGCAACTGCCGGTCGCATTCAGATCGTATGAGAACAGATCCTGCACGCCACCAACACGGCTTACTAAGATCCAGGTCTGCAGGTCCATCAGGTGTACAGCATCATTCTCTGTCATCATCCAGATGCTTCCCGTCACTTCACAGGCGCATGCATGCTTGCTGGACACGCCGACAACAAGGGTGCCACACATCAATGGCACGCTGCAGGCACACACAAGCTTGTGTGCAGACCTGCGCTTTCCAAAATGCACTTTTTTTGTTCAAAAAAGTGCTTGAGGGCAGTCCTGTGCTTTGAAAAGTTGCTTTCCCAAAAGTGCTCATCCAAAAAGAGTGCTTCACAGAGGAAAAGCAGGCACATAGAGGTGCACCTTGCGTGAGCTGTGGGGGTCGTTGATGGATGCCAGGAAGGCAGGGTCGAGCGGGTCCAAATCAGCATCGGATGGCATCGCCATCTGAGACTGGTAGTGCATCGGCAGCGACTGCGGCAGCCGGCACAGCTCCTGCGCGCCCGGCTGCTCCGACAGAGCACTCATGCTCCGCCAAGGAACCGGCCGCGCCCTCTCCTGCTGCTGCTGCTGCTGCCGCTGCTGCACGCTGCTGCTGTGCATCTGGTACAGGCTCTGCTGCTCCCTGACACCCTGCACCATGGCCTACAGATGTCAACACCTGCATTTGCTCTTCCCCACTCCAAGGTGTATAAAACCAGGAGAGAATGCATACACGAAAGTCAGTGCGATCGCCAAAGTAGAGAGGAACGGCTGCCTCGCTGTTTGAACAGGAGTGTATTGAAAACACAAACATCTCCCAAAGGTATGCAAAGTTTAAAAATAGGAGGCGACAAAAAGCAACCGCTGGGCTGCAGACACTCAGCATGGCCACAGGTGCTTACCGAGAAATCCACCGCCCTGGGCTCGAGGCTCTCCTGCCAGGAGCGTTTCCTCTGCAACTTTGTGTGCGACTCACCAGACACTGACACCTGCCATCAAAGAGCAATGCTTTGACCATGGAGCACTTTTGCATTGCATGCTGCAAGGCTCCACCGAGCACATCATTCTCAATTTAAGTGATAGGGACAGGCGGAAGAGTGGCTCTAAGCACAAGGATATGCTCCTTATGCGTCTGTCGTAAGGCCAGAGCAAGCCACAAGGATTTGTGGTGTGAGAAAAGTCCCTGCAGCTCCTGAAACAGCATAAGCTTGGACCCACCTTGGCCTCAGGAATGAGGCTCTGGGACTTGCTCCTGCTTCGCGGCAGCAGCTGCACCCCGGGCTCAGATTTTGCCTTGGTACCGTCGGTCCCCGACCGTGCGATCTTTGCCTTCTTCTGCTCTCGATGCAGGCGCACCCCACATGCATTGCACAGCGTCTTCTGTCCGTCTGTGTTTGTGCGCCACATTGGTGTCTTCCTCGTGCCACAGGTCACGCACACCTGCACAGGCAGCTTGTAAGCCACAGATGGACCCCACATTACACTGTATGTTGCTTAGAAGAACCGCAGAGCAGAAGCACAGCGGGAAGCAATGATAGAGCCCACCTTATTCCCTGGAGACCCAGTGTCAGTACTTCGGCTCTCACTGCTGCATGCTGACATTGTTGCACTCTGCATCCTGACAAGATCCACAGCAGGTGGTGGGCTATTGTCTCCCGGTGCACTGCAGTCCTGTGAATTTTGGCGAACTGCATTCATGCTGTGCCTGCTGTTGATGTGGGCTCCTGAATTTCTGCGTCCACTGCAGGGTGCCTCAGCTTCTGCTTGCAGTGGCGGCAGAATCCTGTGCACAAAAGCAAAGTCTCCAACTGAAAGCTTCCATCATGCCGCGCCTTTGTACGGCAAGATCAGCTCGATGGACACCAGGACCATAGAGATAGCGAGAGAAGTTAAGGACGAACATCAAAGCTACTCTACCCCTTTGCGCATCCATGTCGTTCCTTAACCGAAGGAAAGTCGGGCACAGGCTGACGTCATATTGTGCTTGGCCGTTCCCCAAAACGGAGCTTCCGAAAGCATCATCTCTCAAATCAGGAGCAAAAGATGATCTTCAGGAACATACCTGTGGGGGACAGCTCAAGGTGGGATAGTCACGGCTTAGGTTGACGAGTACCGCCTCCAGGTGCTACTACACCTCCCGAACTGTGCACGCCGGCCGTTTTCGATACTGAAGCGCAACGATCAACACTCCTTCCCTCCTCGATGCCTACTCCGGACCTGAAAGGAGGTTCTTGCGGTGTTATCGCGTTGTAGAAGCTACCTTTCCGCACTCGCAGAAATATCAAGTCGTTGGGCGTGGCGTTCTATTTCATGCAGCTCCCCTCCGGCTCAACGTGTCGAGGGATTTTTGAAGGTTTGAAACTAGGTTTTTGAACCTTAGGTGGCGAGCAGCTTCCCAGCCACTCTCCAGTCCCGATTCCACACATTTGGGCAGAGAGGGCCAACGTCTCCCAATTATTAGAAACTTAGCGAACGTACCATCGCTACTGTGGGCGGCAGCTAAATTTCCAGCGCGAGCACCAAACAAGTTGTCAGCGAAGCCGGGATCAAGGTGGGTGAGGCTCTTTTGTTCGTCTGATCTGCGTGTAAACCTGTGATACTGGTAATTTTCAATTAAAGCGCCCAAATAATGGATTGTTTCAAGCTTCCAGATGCCGTTCACGTATCTTTCGTTTTTGTCTTTATTCGGCCTCAGGAACAGCAAACGACTGTTATTATATGTTGCTCGCATCGATACAGGCTCATGGTGTAAGGACTTGCAGACTAGAGAAGCGCTCCTGGTACAAATTGCAGGTGGCATAGCAAGGCAAGGGTAGGCATGTCAACAACTGTGACGGAGACGCCGACCTCCGTTTCACCCTTGAAAGTCAAAATACAGCCCACATCCACGGATGAATCGCCGCAGAGCACATTAGGAGGACATGGCGTGGTGCACATCACCTCCCAGAATGCCACGCCTTTCCAGAACGCAGACCTGCCACCTGGAGTGGCCATGGACCCTGAACTCGCCAGGAAGAGCGAGGAAAAGTTCGACAACGTGCCTTTCTCACGTCCATTCTCGCCAAAGCAGCCAATCGCAGAAGATGCTGCCGAATCCTCAGCTAGGACCGGTGGACTGCACACACCCACGCAGCTGCCTGAGAGTGCCACTTCTGCAGTGCTGGAGCCATCTGAGGCTGGCCATGCGCGCCGCTGGATTAAAGTGCCGAAGGGCTGGTACGCCAAAAAGGGTGCAGAGGTCATGGACGGACTGCGCGTGGGAGACGCTCTGGGGAAGGGATGCCAGGTACATTGCCACACTTCCACCATTCCTCTTTGGCACCCAGTAGCAGGATGCACAGAGCATGGAGATGTCATGAGATCATGCAAGGAACATGCTGTGTCCTGAGACTGCTGCATCATGCAGGTCATCCAGTGATGGTCTGCAAGCACGTCCTCATGTGGCAGGGGTAGACTGCACGTCAAGCACAACTGTGAAGTGATATCCAGGATTGTGGTGGCACAGGGCGGCGTATACAAGCTGGTGGACAAGGATGGCAATGTGGACCCCACTCGTGTGCTCAAGGCAAAGCACCGCTATGCGCTCCTCGTGAAGGTGAAGCGCGAGTGGGAGATTGGGCGCTGCATTGCCAACCTGTACGAGCCGGACTCCTCGCTGCCGGGCTACATGGCGACTGGGGAGGGCGTCGTCACTGAGAACGGCAACTTCATAGGTGCGCACCAGCACGCCTGGCATATCTCCACATTGAGTGGAGACTGTCTTCAGTGAGGGATTCTCAGGAGGCATGAGAGGTCACATCGTCGATCATCTTCCTGCTGCAGTACTGCCATAGACCTCGAGCAATGAACTGTTCATGTGTGTTGATGGTGTGGCTATATTGCGCACAGGCATGATCCTGGAGAAGATTGATGGCAAGCAGCCCAGCAAGCGCCTGAATGAGTCATCCTTCAATGACATTCACTACGTGGAGGAGCTGCTCTTCTGCGTCTTCAATGCGCTGGACATCGGCCAAAAGTCCCTGGGCTTCCATCACGCTGGTGAGGCATTATCGAGAAGTTTGCATTTTCCTTTTTGCTTGTCTTTTTTGGATTCTTGTGATCAAGAAGATGTTGCTTCCCTTTCTGGTTTGCAAAGTAGGATTGGTATTTGAGGGTCTGAGATCTCTGTCATGATTGGAAATGCCATGCATGGAATGATTGGCCCTGCAAAGTTGTCTGTGGCATGACCTGTCTTGGGATTGACACTGCAGATCTGCGCGTGTCAAACGTGATGGAGGTCAAGACGACGTCAACACAGGGAGCGCCCCAGCTGGAGGAGACGGACGTGGCTGGCCGCGCTGCAGCCCTCAGCTTCAATGGAGAGAATGTCGGCAAGAACGCCGCAAAGAGGTCAGCCAACTTCACCACCATGTGTTGTGTATCATGTCCATGTCAAAGTGCGCATTTGGTCACCAGGGTCCATTGCTGAGGCCACATGCAAGCACTACCTCTGGCTGTGACCCCGTGCCGCAGGGCTTTGCATGTGCTCCGTCATAAGGTTTCAACTCATCCATTTTCCTGAACACAATCTCATTTATTTCATGGCCAGTAAGTCCTGAAGTCTGAAATCTTAAATGGTGCACGCAGGCTGAACCAGTTCAAGATCATCGATTATGGGCTGGCGGACTTCACAGAGCACTACCCCTCAGGCAATGTGCATGTGGGCGGCCCCACGCATGCTGTCCCCAAGACGGGCCCCCTGCACTTCTCCATCGGCCAGCTGCAGATGTCGCTGCCTGTGCCCCTCAGCCTGGAGCAGCTCAAGGGCCTCCCGAAGGTCTGGTGCCTCCCTTTTCGCTTGCTATACATGTGTTTTCAGCATGAGCAAACACCTTCATTGCTGTTCCGCCGAGACAGGCCACGTTGTCAGCTTTCTGTGTGTGGACTGTCACACACACACACCAAGCTCAACAGGCCTGTTTGGGCGTAACTTGGTTTGCCAGGGGACGGCAGGAGTTGTGACTGGGCCTTCTTGAATTGAAATTGACCTTGTGCTGATGCTTGGAATGCTGTTGCAGATCAACCCGCTTGAGAGGATGTACCGCCACTTCTGGAGGAACAAGGGAGACATCTACCACGTGTGCTGGGATCTCACCAGGTGCCTGCCTTGATCTTTGTTGCTCTCATCCGATGGATAAGATGTACAAGTCTAAAAGTATCTGGCAAAGAGGCGTGCGCAGAGAGATGCCTTCAAGAGCCTTGGTTCATGCTTGCAGGTACCTGGACGGACGGGTGTGGCCCAAAGAGGACGAGAAGCAAGTCAAGCTGCTCTTTGCCTTCATCCACCACTGCACAGGTCAGCAGATGTGTCTGCAGTGTCGTGCATGTGAGACTCTGCTGCCAAGCTGCCGATGTTTGGATTCCCTGAGTGTTTACTGAGACTTGGGTGTGGGTGACTTCAGGAGTGCGTCTGAAAGCCTGGTTTGCACCAAAGTCCACTGCTGACAAGGATGGCAAGCTGAAGTGCGCGGCCGTGTAAACCCTTTCTCATGCTCACTATACTTGCTACACAGCACCTGTGTTCAGCACAATTTGTTGTCAGGGACCGCTTGATCAACTCTCGCAGCAGTAGCTAATCGTGCATGGCGCAGGATCCCGAGACGCTATGGAAACTTTGCCTTTGTCCAGCACTATGATGGCTTCCTGCACGTCCTGCGCATCCGGTCTATCAGGTATGAGGCTTAGCCTCAGTGTGTTTTGTGGTTGTGTGTCCTTGTCTCCTTCAAGGGCTCTCGGCTATCATGACTCTGCTTCCAGAGGGCGGAAATTGCTGTATCTACCAATTGAGCGCGTTCTCAATCCTTCAGTGCTCTCTGCTGTGTGCAGGCTGCAGGCATGGTTCCGCCCTCACAACCCTGGGATCACTGCGGCTGAGGCCCTGTGTGCCCCCTTCTTTGAGGCCTGCCTCCATAAGGGCGAGGACGCAGTCTAAAGGAGTCTGCAAGCGACGTGCTCATAGCGCAATTGTGCTTGGATTGAAGGCGCTTGCATCCCGCGCGTAGAACATCTCTTGAGGAATGCTTCGGGGTTTTGAGAGACTTGAAACTGTCCTGCTCAGCAGCTAGCTGATTTTGGTCGCATATTTTGCACTTTTTCATCTCCCAACTGCACTGGCAATATCTGGCAAGGTGACTGCTGTACCGAGCTGCATGCACCGCTGACTCAGGTTCCTTCCTGGCAGTGGGGCCAACTTGCACCGGCTGGTGTCCCTGCCAGACATGTTTTGCAGTGCATATTGGACCCTCAGGATTCTTAATTACCAGCAAAGCGAACTTATGGGGTTTAGCGAGCTGCTGAGAGTGTGCAACTGGGAGACCTTGTTGCGCAATGATGAATTAACTGTGCTTGCATGTCTCTCCCATCAGATATATGTGTTGTGACTCAGGAGTTTCTGGCAGCTCATTTGCTTTGCCGAGCGCCTTTGCATTCAAGAGATTGTGGTTTTGACTAATTTTGCGGCCTTTGCATCTATGGGGCACGTATGGGGGGATCAGGACCATGCAGAAGTTTTGAATGTCAAGAGCAAGATCATTGTCCATAAATGACGCCATAACAGGTGTTGCGAGTCCTGACATTTTTAGCTGGGAGTTGTTAGGTGCAAGGGTCGCAATGGCCATGAAAAAATTGTGATTCGTGCTGACATGCTTTCGATGTGGCATCGCAAGTATGGTTGAGTTTTGATGTATCGGACGATCTGAGATATTCGCTTTAGATTCACAACTTCTCCTGCTATGTCAAATTATGGATGAAAAGTTTAAAATGCAAGGTAAAGGAAAGTCTGATAACGAGACATCCATTTCTGTTCTTATCCCTTGACAATTTGTGAATCACAAAGCCACGGTGCATCCATGTGGCTGCCACATGCAGTGGCTGCTCACTGGCTGTGAATGTACTCAATAATTGTTGAATTGTGAGAGATGTAGAAACAGAGGGATGCTAGTATCTTTTGCATGGCATGTGGCATGTCAAGCTTTCTACTGCTGCTGTGATCACATTTTGTCAAGTGTCTCCAGACGTCTGGTGCGGTAATGACAAGTATCACTGTCTCCATTCCCTAGAAGCATTCAATCATCATCGCTGAGCACGCGCTGCGCTTGCACCCGGCGGGGGCCGGCCTTAACGACCGGCGCAACATCGTGCGAATCCATGGAGTCCTCCAGATGGCACCACTCCGCCCCATTCCCCTCCTTCTGCTGCAGCCCGCCTTTGGCACCCATCCCAATTTGCCCTCCCATCGTCATCTGCTGACCGGTGCCATCCACACTCGGCTTCTGGGTGGCGCTCGTGGCGACAGCAGCGCTGCTGACGGCCTCACCCGGATCGGCGGCGGCTGTGCTTGCGGCCGGAGTTCTGCGTGCGCACGGGGTTGCCGCTGCCGATGAGCTGCGCATGGATGCGGCGGGGCGTGGGCGGCCGCACTCCGGAGGTTGCCTGGCCCATGCTGGCGGCGGGCGACTCCAGACCGATGCGGCGCATCTCTGCGCGCTGTGCCTTGCGCACTGTTGACGTGGATGTCACGGATGCTGAGGTCGCCGGCTGCGCTCGCCCTGCACCCCATCACCGGTGATTTCATCATCACATGCCCGTTCTCTAACGCCATAGAGAGGGGATGATAATCAGAACGGGCTCCGTTAGGGTGCAATTTATCTTAGCGGCAGCGAAAGGGACACACATGCCAGATTTTAAGGTGTCCTTGGACATCTTCTACTGGAGGTCCCAAGGCTTGCGTGCCATTGATTAGGTTGACTGGGAGTTGAATGCACTGTAACTGGATGCTTGGGGATTCCAAATGAGCAGAGTTGGTGGGTGCATGCCTGGCGCCGGCTGTTGCATGGGAGCGACGTCGGCGCCGGCTGAGGAGGGCCGGCCGGAGGTGCTGGCGAGCGCGAGGCGCTGCTGCAAGCTGGGGGCAGCGTTGCCGGTGCGCGGCTGCAGGAAGGGGTGGATCGGCCGCGCTGCCGCCTGCTTGGGTGGCACCGGGGGCTTTGATGCGCTCAGGGGAGCTGGCGCCGAGGGCTGCGGCGCTGCAGTCGCTGGGCCTCCATCCTCCACCTTGCCTGCAATGCATCCTTTTTCTCATGGAAGCACGCACTCTTTTCAAGCATTGCAGCCCCCGCATGATGCATAACAGACAAGCAATAAATAGACAGTTGGTTAAGAGATGCAGGCTCCACGTACCTGGGGTTGCCTCTCGCACGGCAACGACGGCTGTGGGCATGATGCGTCGCTGCTTCTTCAAAGCGCTGCCCTTGGGGACCTCCCCTGCAGCAGCAGTGCCTGGGGCTGGGACCGCTGCTTCAAGGGCCCTCTTTGGCACTGGTGTGGGCTCCGGCGTCTGCCTCTGTGGAGCAGAGGGCGCTGCAGCCATTGCAGCTGGAGCAACCTCTGGAGCAACTGCTGCTGGCGAGGGCGTCGGTGCTCCTGGAGGTGTAGCAATTGGTGTCTTGGCTAGTGGCTGTCGCTCGGCTGCACGAGCCTGCACATGAAGCACTAAAACCCGTTGATAATCAAACCTGAGCATTGCTCTTAGGTGACAAGGGCTCACCGGGTATTGTGGGTAATTGATTTATGGCAAGGTGTGGTTGTCTAAATCATACGAATGTTGATGGCTCACCTCTGGTGCTGGAGTTTTTGCGACTGGCGTGGCTGCGGGTGCCGCTTTGGGAACAGCTGGCACCATCGCCTTTGCCGAGACTTTCAGGAGCGCCGCGATGTGGGGAGGCGTCCTGTCCGCATGCAGGGGGGTCCCCAAGTCCCCCTCTGCAAACTCGGCGACGCTGCAGAACCCTGTAGGAGTGCACAACAAACATGAACCACCAACTCAACACCAAGGAGCTCCTCAGAAAGGTAGGAAGCTGGTTGCTACCAAGAGGACTATCCATGACATCATCACACTACACAAATAGGGTGCCGCTCGTTCACAGCACAGGCTGCAGGAACGTGAACCTGCCATAAGAAGGCGAGAAGACGGAAGCAATTGCAATGTGCCACAATTTAAAATTCACCACAGGCAGCAGAACAAAAAATCAAACTGACTATGACAAGGCAAGGGATGCAGTCAGGGGCGCGCACCGTCGATGGATGAGGTGGCGAGGAAGCGGCCGTCGCAGGACCAGGCAATGTCCGTGATGGGCGCCCTGTCCGGGTGCAGCGAGCCTAGCACGGCGAAGGGCGCCTGGCCGCTGGTGTCGCACAGCATGATGCTGTCCAGGGTGGCCACCGCCAGAACCATCTTGTAGGGCAGCTCAAAGGGGCCCCCTTCTCCCTCCGGGCCATCCTCCGCCTCAAACAGCAGTGGGCAGAATCGCACCGCCACCACCGGCTGCATCATGAACACGAGTTCCTTTCCAGCTCTGCTTGTCACAAAGCACTTTTTTATAATATGCTGAGTTTTTGGCATTCCGAGCAATCTTTTTGTGCGCCCAATACTGAGGAAATGGTCGCCAATGTATGCTCCACCAAGAAATGACAAATATAACTGAGTGACAGGAGAGCTCACAGTAGACTCACATATAGATGAAGATCAGAGGCTCACATGTGTTCAAGCAAGTGCCTCTGTGCGGACCATCTCCAATTATGTTGTATTCTCCTATGACAGTGTGCATCATGGTCACTTCATAGCAGAAGAATGATGGAACGGGACCTTTGTGGCTGGGAAGATGAGCACGGGTGCATTCCACTTTCCACGAGCGTAGACATACGCGGCATCGACGCCGTCGTCGTCAGCTGATGCCTTGTGGAGGCCGCCAGGAAGCACAAGCATGGAACCTGCAGTGTGCGCAGCTTATCAGGATGAATTGCACAGACAGGCACTGTTTTGAAAATCACATGTATAAAGAGAATGAGACAGGACGAGAAGGAAAACACTGCTTGTGTAGACAAAGTGTACCTTCTGGAGACCATGCAAGGCGCCTGAAGAAACCCATGTTCTCATCGTGGAACATGGGGACCTTGTCGGGCTTCCCCTCACTCGTGCCACCTGCACATGACATTTGTGTACCCTTCACACGACGTCTCCCAAATTCTCAGCTTCTTGATCTCCGCGCATGCAAAGCACCGGGGCTGGGGCGCCTGACTTACTGGGCAGCTTGCGTTTGCTGATGATGCTCTGGCACAGGTAGTCCTTGGCAAGAGCCAGGCTGCTCTGCATGCCTTTTCCCTTCTTCCCGAGCGCAGCAACTCTCGGCCCATACACCCTGTGAGCAGTGCAGGACAGACCTCCTGACGCACAATTTTGCTCGCAACGCAGCACAATTAAGTGGACCGTTCGAGAAAACTGCGTCACACATGCAACAAGAGTCAACCCAATGAATAGTACTTGCCTGCAGGTGCGATCTGCGGACTGGGACACCACATAGGTGCGAGCAGGGTCCCAAGCAACGCCCTGGACATAGTGGCAGTGCTCTGTCAGGCGCCCCTGTCCCTTGCCCTTCTCCACATCCCACACAACGCACACGTTCTCGATCGAGCCAGACAGCAGGGCCGAAGAGTCCGGTGCCCAGGCCAGATCGAGGACATCGTCTGCATGGCCTCCCCTGCGTCAATCAACACACATTTTCATTTTCACCGCCTCCCCAGTGACGCGCATTGCTCCCTGTGCACGCACATTTGCACGGTCTGCAGCCTGTTCTAAATGAAATTAGCGCACCTCAGAGACACTGAGAGCTTCCAGCCAGGGTCAGCTGCGCCGGGGTCAGCGCCGAAGGCTGCATGACCGCCTGCTGAAGGCTTCCAAAGGAAGACCTCGCCACCGTCGCCCGCCGTTGCTAGGAGACCCCCTGTGGCACAAATCCCAATCAAAAATAGATCGTATATTTCAAGGATGATGACCTTGTTGAGATAGCACCTGTTTTAATTACGGAACAGTAGGACATATAACCTGTTGGCGAGAACCGGACACAGTTGACCATCTTGGCATGCCCGCCAAGGCTGCCTTCATGTGTCACGGTGAGGTCACCTGCTTCGTCTTGTCCCAGCTGCAGCCACGCAAATTGAGTTCAGCAGTTATAAGCTCCAACAAGTCTAAAATAAGTGCAAGGAGTCTAGAAATGTCAGGGGAGAAGGGGCATTGAGCTCATCACCTGCCAGAGCTGATGATTGATGACACGTCATTGCGGGGCAGCCACACAATTGTCAGGTTCAAAGCCCTATCCTGGTAATTGAAGGTAATACTATCTGCAATCAGCAAAACAGAGAGTTTCGGAAAGCCACACCTTGACTTCCTTGTCACCGCCTCCTGTAGCAAGAAGCCCAGATGGGTGAAAATCTAGGCTGTAAACTGGTTCTTTGCTGTGCCAAACGACCTGCAACAATTTTGCTCTCATCGTGTAGTGTAAATTTTTCAAACTTGCTCATCCAGCGGGGTGCCTACATAAATTTGGCTCGTGGTCCCCTGATACGATTGGATCGTGCAGACAAGCGACTCAGGCAACGAAGCGTGTGAGATTGCTGCAGATTTGCTCTCCTATCGCACCCAGGATCAACAAACCATCGCGTGCTCTGCATGCTCTGCCAGCTGGCTTCCTCTCACGTGCGATTCATGTCAGTAAGTGCATGCTTGATCGATGAGGGCGCTTCAAGCGAAATTGACGCTTTACCCTGGTGGATGCAGTACATACGGTGATCTCAGTGCTCATCTGATCTACACTGAGTGTCCCAGGAGATTTTGCCAGCATGGCTTGTAGGTCATCACACAATTCTGAATAGCCCTGGTGCGATTGTCTGTGATCTTCACCAGAAATTACTTAGATACAAGAAATATGGCAATCCAGGACGTCAGGGGTGAGTTGCTTCTTTCTATTTACGCATAGTCTGTCTTCACTGCGTTGGCTTTGGGACATGCTTCCTCTTTCGCAGGCCTTGTTTTCTTGCTGATGATTTGCTGACGTTTTTTGTGCTCTGCGTCTGTGACGTGGATCCTATTCTGCACTTTAGTGTAAGCTTCCAATCTCTCTGAACAGTAATTTTGTGCCTGGATACATTCTTGAGCGTGCATTCCATTAGAGCTTGCCACTCTCTTATACTTGCCATTGAAAAATGGAAATCCTTTTCTGAGTTCACCCGTTTCTCCTTTTACATGCAGTTTGGCAGCCTTGGCGATTTCCTTCTCCATTGGGGTGACTCTTCAGATCCTGGTGGGTTCTCGACCTCATATCCCATTGCATCAACCCAGAATCCACATCAATTATGGCTCATGCGAATGAGTGTGTGGCAGGGATGTGCGCTTTGGCACAACTGGTGGCCCCTCTTGACTGCCTTCATGTATGTGCTGGTGCCCATGCCGTACCTCTTCTTTGGTGCGAGCTCGGAGTCATCTTCAGCATATGGGGACAGCAGTCTGGCGAGCGGGTGAGTACAGTGTGCTGCTGAATGTGCTGTGTATGGTACACGGCCACACTATATACAAAAAAATGTTGATCATTGTGTCATTGACAGGAGAGCACAATCAAATCGCCTCGGTGCACCCAATGACCCAAGGACACGTGTTCATCCCATGTGAGCTGAATGTGCAGGTGGATTGATGCGGGCAAGTTCTTGACTGGCTTCTCTGCAGTGGGCTCTGTAGCGATTCCTGCAATCCTTTTCCATGCAGAGAAGATCACCGGTGGCGCTCTGGCCACAGAGCTTGCTGCAGTTCTTGTACTGGCAGGGACAGCCTTTGCATTCGACTACCTCAGCAATGAGGATGCCAGCTACTACTGATTTAAAACTGATTTAAAAGCAATTGGCAGCGAGCTGCCTGCTCTCACCCAGATAAGTTTTGTGATGGGTGTTGATGCCACCATTGGCCAGCAAAATTCCCTGTGCAATGCACAGTGTGCATGCATGTCTTTCAGGGCATGATGCAGGAAGGAATTTGGGCAATCTCGATACAAGAATCGATTCTTGTGTACCTGAACCTGCTTGCGTAAGCAATAGTGTTGTACAAAATCGAATGACATGCTGGGCTTTTTTGGCACAGCCATCCACAATGAAAACTCTCAATGACATATTCAAGCAGAGGAACTCGTGATGGCTCTTTTCCATTACAAAGGAGAATGTAGATAAGATAAACTACCGGTCTAGATCTGTGGTCTGTGGGTATTTAACTTAGCCACAATTGGCGCAATGGTCAGCCTATTCTATCTGCAAAATCGCACAAGTTCTTGCTCCTTCAAGCTCCCATAGCGCTACCATTGAAAGGATTGTTGTGCGCGTGCAACATGCACAGAGATTCTAAGAGTTGATGAAGATTGGCTGCTGCTGCAAGTGCATTTCAAGGTCGATGCAGCACTAGCATCAGCACATGCATGCGGTGCTGCCAGACAGAAGTCCAAATATATCAGAATTTGCGCGCTTGCGCATGCTTTGCTTTCTTGCCGGTCATGATGGACTGCATCTGCAGGGCTGCCGCGTCCTTTTCTGTCTCAGCAGAGCTGCCAGCCTTGCGGTGCATCTTGTTGTGGAGCATGCCGAACAGGTTGGATGGCCCCTCTGCGCTGCTGCCCTTGCTGGGCCTCATGCCTGCAGCTGAGCTCCCCCCCACATGGATCCCTGCAAATGATGTGGGACCCGCAGCCGTTGGCGCCTGCGAGCCAGCTCCCTGCATAGCAGTCAATCATGCCAAGCTCAACAGAGTGCTCGGCATGCTTGTTCTTATTCAGCGGCTGCTTTTGGACAATAAGCACAGTTTAGTCACCTTTGAGGTCAGATATAAGAGTGAAAGGGCCATGCACCTGGGATTGGCTGTCTGCTGCTACTGTGCCCGAGTTGGAGTTTTCACAGCCAAAGATAAAGGAGCGGGTGTTGCCCATCTGGGAGCCACTCTTGGCCAGCAGGGCCATCTGATTGCTGGAAGACCCTCGCTTCAGGAATGACCCCTGCGCCAACACATCCACATTTACTGCCCGGGGTTTTGGAGTATTCACACCTCTTATTTCCCGCAACATTGCAGAGAATCCTGCCCAGAGTCACAACAATGTTCCCCCAAAACCGGCCACCCACCACATCCCACCAGCCAGTGCAGGGTGCTGATACCAAATCAAGCAAGCAAGAGGACATTGAGCACTTGTGAGTCCGCCGAATACTGGGGAGGTGCTCGCCAATGTAAGGGCGCCAGGATATGGCGTGCCCAAATCGACATTGAGAACTAAAAATCGAGGCTGGGAGGCTCAGAAAACAAGGAAGTGCACAAGGCTATGAATGAAAGTGACTCTGATATGTATATGTTAACATGATACAAGATCCATGTGCGGACCATCTCTAGTTGCGGCGTGGGTGTGGCATACCTTGGCAGGGCGGTTGGTGAGGTCGGACTGGTAGCTGGGCCGCAGGGGGAGCACAGGAGGAGGCGCCACTGCAGAGGAAGAGCCGCGCTGCAGCAAGCCCAGCACCGCCCTCGACTCATCGTCCAGCAGAGTCACAATGTTGTCCTCCTCCTTCTGCAGGCCCCATGACATGCACAGAGTCAGTGATTACAACTATTCATTCCGCCTGGCGAGCATGCAGGGTGCCGAAAGGATTTCGTGAAGCCGTCTGTTGCGTTCGGAAAGCAAACATGTCTTCGAGGCTTGCATTCTGGTCCTCTTCAGCAGCGAAAGGCACGCAGCATCAAAATGGTGCATTGAGAAGGCTCAGCATAAAATCAGCGGAAGCTTAATTGAATTGTCAGAAATCATGTCCTTGCGACCCTGAAAACCCGCCAAAGTAATCAGCGTTGTCCACAAGCAAGATATCATAGCTCTGCGCCACAGGCATGCATGCATGTGACAGGAGTTGCGCATAGCGGTCAACAGTGCTGCTCTACCGGAGGTGACACATCTCCCTGGACCCTGAGGCCTCAGATGACCTCTCAGGTGGGGCATCCTATCACAAGACATCCAAAAGCAGGGCTGCTTTGAGATTGAGATAGTCCTGGCTCGGTCTACGTAGGTAATGTTTAGTGAACCGCTTTTCCTGCCCAAGCGGTACGTCCTGCAGACAAGCTGCAGGATGCTGCCACAATCCTACTCCGTGTTGGACTTGCCAGATCCAAGCAAGACCCAACCAACCATGGGTACTCAGTATTTATACCGGCCCCCGCCAGCCGGGGCCTATATAATATATGTCATGTATAGATAGTACTTAACAGGCCACGCCCAATGAGTCACCTGGGACTCCTCCATCAGTCGGCGCTGCTGAGCCTCGCGCAGCTCCTCCTTGGCCTCCTCGTCTGACAGAGCGTCGATGTTCTCAAAGGGATCCGCTGCCTCGCTGCCCGCCTCCTCCTCGCTCCCGGACCCGCCCTCGTCCGACCCCGCCTCGTCGTCCGAGTTCATCAGCGCCGCGCGCCGCAGGGCCGCCTCGTAGTTGGTGCCCCCCTGCGCCACAGCCGCCCATCACACACACTTACCCTGATCGTCACCCGCTCTTCCTGTGCAAATTCGCTCATCCCCATAGTGTCCAGAAGCAGTCCGCTCCCGCCAACAGGAAACCTATTATTATTATTATGAGCACCTCCTCCCCTGTTTGACAGGTCAGATACACCGGCCTATAAGGTATCAAACGCCTTTTCTGCACCATAAAAGGTGCATTTCTGAACCCAAATGAGCGAGGAAGCTATTTCCTTCCGTGGCAGCCCCGTGCAGAAGATCACTGCGCAGCATTCAGGTCTCTCGAAATATATTATGAAACTTCCAGAATCTTTGGTAAGTGAGGACTCATCAACGATGTGACAAATTCTGCAGACCTCGTCGTCGAGGGCGTTGCGTTTGCGGCGGAAGCCGTTCTTCACCCCGTGCATGAGCTGCTCAACGGCGGCCGCGTCCTGCCGCTCCAGCCACGCCGTGTGCAGCGCCGCCCGCCGCTTCTCATCGTGCCGCCCGTCCTTCTCCAGCCCTATCAGGTCCTCCTGTCACCCGGCAACGCCCGAGTTTGCGCACTGAATCGTGACAAAATTAAGCACCTCCCCAAACTACATAGCATTTGAATTTAAACCACAACTTTTGGTATTATACAATGCCCCTTATTACTGTTGCCAATGTGGATCAAAATCATCAGCATGTGGACCTCCAACTGTGCCACTGCCATGGACCTGAGATTAGCCTGTGATGGATGCAATGGGGGCCATGCGGGTTCTGAAAGGGCTGGGCATGATGTGTCAGAGGTGACTCACCAGGACGCCGTCCTGATCATCGTTGTCACCGTCGCTGTCTCCGTCATCGCTGTGACCTCCATCCTCACTCATTTCAGCCTGCATATTCAATTTAATGTAATTCAATTAAGACTCTGAACCATTGTAGCCTTGCTGTCTAAATCCAGGCATGCATGCATACCACGCAAGAGCTCCACAGAAGCGCTCACTCAACTCTTTTTCAACCAGTGTAGTCTTAAGGTGCTGGTTAAGCATGCATGCAAGACCTGCGAGCCCTGCAGACAAGCGCCTGAACAGAGACTGGATATTACAAACAGTGACGTGCCTCGTCCTCAAAGAAGGCGCTCTTGTTCTTCTTGCGCGGCTCGTCGCGCAGCAGCGCTCGGGCTTCCTCCAGGGCGCGCTGCTTAGTGGCGCTGTCCAGCGGCTGGCCTGCTTCAGCCTCATCTTCCTCGTCGCTGCTGCTGTCATCGCTGCTCAGGAACTCCTCTTCTTCCTCCTCGTCCCCTGAGCCCCCTGTCATACGCAAGATCACCTTGTTAAATTCATCGCCTACAAAGCCTTGCAATCTTATGCAACAGAGATCTGCAGATTTGTATAGAAGGAAGGCAAGAGCAGTTGGCTGCAGTGCATGCAGGCCCACCTTCATCATCAGCATGGCCTTTTTCGTCATCTAACGCTGATCTCTCCTCATCTCCTTCTGCCTCTTCATTTTCCTCCTCCCAATCCATCTTTTTGGCCTCCATCTCCTCCTTGGTTTCCAGCTTCTGTGGGCTTGGCTCAGCCTCAGCATCCTACGTTGCACATTCTTTTTCAACGTCTAATCATACAGACACAGGAAAGGGCTTGGAAAATGCCACGTGGCTTGTGTTTGGGGGCAGCCTGGGCAGCGCACCTGCATGAATGTATCTGGCTGTACAGGCTGCTCTGCCTGAGTATCCATGCCCAGACAGAGATTCAGCTCTGGGCCCTGTGTGTCTTCCTCCATGGGAAGAGCGGCAGCATCCGCCACTGAGGCTGGCGGCTGTACCTTGGGTGCCACAGGCTCGCTTCCAAACAGGTCCTGCATGCAAAATATCAATCAGCAAGGCACAAAGCTTGCTATGAGATGTCTTCGAGACCAAACGGAAGTCTCTTGCATCAGGGATGTCTGCAGAAAATTCACCTGGGTGTCCAGTAGAGGGCCACGCTGCATGAAGGACATGAGCCCAGTGCGCGGCTTCGCCTGTGTCTGCGAGCAGCAGAGAAATACTTTGTCTGACACGTCTCACCACAAAAGTATATGCATGCGTCCATGCATCCCCAGACTAATGCAGGTTTGAGACAGGTGTCCAGCAGGGGAAGGCGGTTTAGCATGCCTGGGCAGGGGTGGTGGACTTTGCCAGGATCGGTTGATCTGGCAGGCTCTGCGACTCCAGGCCAAAGAGCTGTGACTCCTCCTGGGCCAGCGCCCGCTTTGCTGCAGCCTTCTTGGCCTCCTCATCGTCATCAGAGTCCACCAGCAGAAGGTCGCCGTCATCCTCCTCCCAAGGAGACACTGAGAGTGCCGGCTTGGGATGTTTCTGCCCCCTCTGCTCTGGTGTCTTGGCGGCACTCGGCCTGCCCACAGTCCTGGCAGCTCTGCAAAATCACACACAAGGATGTCTTGAGAAACATGCCTATAGGTACAGAAAGGGTGCGAGAATATTACCATCCTAGGGCTTGTACTAGGCAATGAGGCAGAAGCCTTGCCTGGAGATGGCTTCTTCCTTGCGCTGCATGATTTTGGCCAGCACTCCGCTGAGTGGCTGCACCTGTGGCGCTGCTCCCTTGCCTATCCTGTCGCTCCTAGCAGCATCTGCAGCCACACCCTCATCAGACCTTGACCATTACTCGCCATCCACGAAAAGATTCTTTCAGTACTTCCTGCTGAAAAAAAATGAGTGGTCCGAACGTAAGCTTTCCTTGAGAAATTCTCACTCTCTACTTTTCACCTATCTGTGAATTTGCTGTTGTTTTGAGCTCTCCAACCCCTGTTTTGTAGCTCGATCTGCATTTGGGCAGGCAATAACAATGATGGCACAGGAGCTCCTGTAGATTGGGCGGGCTAATTAGCTCACCGCGCAAGATGCGCTGTGTCTCTGCAGCCAGCTCCTTGTTGTCCAGAGCGCCATCATCTGAGTCTGCATCATCCTCTCCCCCGCCCTTGCCGCTGTGACCAGATTCTGCGCACACAATACCACCGCTGGTCAGAAACATAACATTACCTTTCAGTATGTCAATCTGCCATCCCTCACTGCATGTTCAGATGCACCATAATTGATGTGCGCCCTCAGCAAGGCCACTTGGGAGGTGTGGAATGTATTCATAATACCGGTATGCAAGTCCCACCTTCACTGCCGCTATCGCTGCCGCTGCCCTCTGCATTGTCATCTTTGATCTGGCCCAGATCTCGGCGCATAACATAATCCTCCAGCTCATCCTCTTCATCCCAGTAGTCATCCCCGGCGCCACCTTCTGACCCCTGTTGCCTTTCAGCCGAAGCGTTTTTGGCAGCAGCGGGGCTCTCCTCATTTGCCTCTCCTGAGTCACTCCTCCTGGAAGCTGAAGGAGCGGGAGAGCTCTCTGATGCACCACACCAGAGTCCATGTGTCAGCCAATAAAATCAGGAATTGGAACTTGCAGAGTCTCAACAGCCACAAGTGACTCATTTGCCACAATATAGGCATACCACGATTGGCTGATGCTGCAAAGCGTGCGGGTGGTGCTGCCACTCCTTCCACCTCACACCGTTTGCTGGCAGGCACTTCTGCCACCGAGTCAGATGCCCTCGCTCGCTTGAGTCTGGTCAGCTTTGGCCTGCACGATTTCGATACATGAGAAGCATTCGTCATAACAGTATATATCAAGATGCCACTTGAAAGCTTCAACAGCCAAGGTGCATTCTGAACTCACTTCGATGTTACGGGCTCCTGTACGCCAGCAAGCAACTGATCGATGTCATCTTCGTCCTCTTCAGATTGCATTCGGGTTTCCTGCTCTCCTGATGGGGAGTCTGACATCCTTGTACAAGGGCAGATTTATTCAAAGAACTGTTCGCTGTCGGTCGATTCGAGCTCTGAAATTCTCACAGTCCGAGCCCACCATGCGATTCCTACAGTGTCCACACGATATGTAAGTCCTTGTCTTGACAATTTTAGCATGGCTGTTTGCCAGGTTTGGGGCCCAGGCGATTTCCATGATGCCTCGTTGAGCTTGAATGTTGCAAAGTCCTGCAAATAATGCTTCAGATGATCTCTCGTATGTGCATTATCTACTGAAAGTTTGCTCGTATGGTTACCTTCGTGACATCTTGATATATGATGACTTCAAAAGTGACTTTTCAAAATTCAAGATCTGTTATTTGCTCCCAACCGATTCTTGTGAACTCCAGTCTTCACCATCAGAACCTTCGAACTCTTGTGTGCCAGGCATCCTGGTGGTAACAACGAGATCAACAGCTACTTTGAATCCGGCAGGGGAGAAAGGTGGAAAGTGCTGTCTCGGATTCTTGGCTGTACACATCCCATTTCACAGAAACCTTACCTATCACCAAAGTGAAAAAGACTGTGACAGTCATTTCACAGCTTAGTCAGACCATACAAGCATCACGCGAGTTGTTGCTGTTAAGAATACCTCGGTCAAACATCAAGTCACTTCTGTGCACACACTAGAATAGAATCAGATCTCTGTCCTCGATTCAAGAAGACTCAATGGATGGGAGACCAACAGTAGACCTTCACAAAAATCTGCAGGCAACACAGCAACAACTACAGCAAGCACCACCAGCTGGAACTGCTGACCTGGCTGTGTTTGTGAGTCCCCACCTCAGAGAGCAACACCAGTGCACCATGCTGATTTGTGGAAGAAAAATAACTGTTTCAAGCAGGTCCAATTTAAATGTAGAGACTTGACTTTGATCCCCTGCTTTGCAGGTACAGAACCTTCTCCAACAGATGGTGAGACATCCTCCTTCTCTGTCTGCTAGCATTTGCCCCTCTTCAGGCCCACAAAAGATTTCATCTTCTAAATGAAAATGCAATGAACAGTGAGCATTCCCAATGTTTATTGGAGTGGTGTGCTGGTATGCAGACTGAGCGCTTCACAACCATGTCCACAAACATACTTGGGCGCATTGACGAGCTGGGCGCGCGTATCGATGACCTTGAGAAGCAGATTGAGGACATGGTTCAAGGCAGTGGTGAGGATGATGATCTGATCAGGAAGGACACGCTGCAATGAGAGATGCACCATGTCACTTGATGAGCTTGCATGCCTGCATCTGTGGGCATGATAAGAGTTTAACCATGATCGGGTTTGTGGCAAAAAAAGTACAAGCAAGAATGGCCCGTGGACTCTGAGGATCAGCAGCAAACTGTACACTGAAAACTTTAATTTGTTTGAGCACTCGTGCCATGGTGTGTGAAAGATTTGCACTGAATATGATTCTCAATATTGCAAGTTATCATATTCCATCTTGTGCCATTGTTGTGACACTGCCAGTAGTGCTGATTGGAATTCTAAGAATGGTGAAGAGCGGCTGTATCAATATGGAAACATATGGTCCAATCAACCGTACAACTGTCATCATGATGACACTGGCAGGGATCACTGCATGATCATGAATGGGTAGGCTGCAATTTGGTCTGGTTTAACCCGGGGATTGCATATAACACGTTCCTTGTCTGCATCCACGACAATGTGCGGGCATGTGCCAACATTCAGATCATTGATCACAATACTGAAGCCTTAGGCTTTGAGACCAGTGACCGTGGCCGCGGCGGTGCACCGGTCACGTGAGAGCGCAGTGATATCATGCATCGATGCAAGCACGGCACATGCAACAATTCTGCAGCCATCTCCTGGCCATCCTAGGATTAAAAGCAATTGTGAAGATCAGGGCAATGACTGTGGGACGTGCAGAGACTCTGGCTTGAGTGTCAGTTCGAATCAATGTTGGTTTGCCGATGTGGGCAGCTACCCCTGCCCAGGCAGCTGCCCACCGATCGCTGTTCACGGCAGCCAGTTTGGGCTCTTGCATCGCACATTAACAGAAATTTGAGCCTCACAAAACTGTATAGAAAAGGTGTAACCAACAGCAATCATCTCAACTTCTACTAGTATCCTGACTTAATCAACAAGGATCGCTTGAGAGCGTAGATCGTGTTGACCAGACCTCGAGATTTGAGCAAACTCAAACTGATAATTACATCCAGGTAAACAAAATATACTGTTATTTTTTTAGAGAGGCAATCAACTTTAGGAATCTGACATCACACCAGCGCAGCCACCTTATAGTGGGAACAGATGGGAAAGGTAGATAGGAGGCCCACTGGATCAACAGCTCGGCAAGCAGAGCAGGTAGACCGCACTCATCGATAAATATTCTGCAAGTAACGTTCATGTAAGCTGGGTTGCTGAATAATAGTATTTCTTTGTACTGTACTCCAGGGTGTGAAGCATCCACGCAAGCGCCTGTACCGTGCCCGCGCCCATAGCAATCCGCTGAACGACGCGAACTTCGACGTGCCTGCTCACCCGGATCAATATAACTGGCAAGTGACCCACCCCAAAGGAGCACACAGGTATTACTGGCGCATGAAGCGCCCTCAACCATGCGCACTGTGTGGGAATTGCCATGACTTGGGTCCCATGTGTGGGCAGGTCCACGCATTACCCTTCCCACTTTCCGGCCAGTGGAGCTGAGCAGCCAGAAGAGAACGCAGTCACAGCTTCATCATCAGATGAATCACCAGCGGTGAGGTTTGCAGATGTGGGCTGCGGCTTTGGCGGTCTGCTGGTGAAACTGGCTCCGGTCTACGCAGACACCCTCATGTTGGGCATGGAGCTGCGTGACAAGGTGTGCACTACTTTCTGGACAATGCAACGCACCGCACGTGGTTCTACTAAGCTCCTTGCATCCTTGACCATTAACAACGGGAGCACTCTGATACTGTCAGAGCACAGCCGTTTGGTGCAACTCAAAGCAACACATTGCCATGCAAATCAGAAGCTGAATAGGGGATTCTTATCCAGGTGTCAGAGTATGTGAAGGAGAGGGTGCTTGCCCTCCGAAGAGAGAACCCAGGGCAGTACAGCAACATTTCCTGCCTGCGGACCAACGCTCAGAAATACCTGGTGCATTACTTCAGAAAGGGTCAGCTCACCAAGCTGTTCTTCCTCTTCCCGGTACGCCCTTGTACTTTGTTTCAAGATCTTGCCTGAAAGACTGCAAATTTCACGTGACAGAGCATTGAGTGTTTCGAGCACATTCAAGACGTGGCGTCTTGTGAGTTTGTACAGTTCATTGCAGGATCCGCATTTCAAGGCGTCCACGCACCGGAGGCGCATCATCAGCACAGCGCAGCTGGCGGACTATGCGTTCCTGCTGGCACCCGGGGGCATGCTCTACACCATCACTGATGTGCCCGAACTGGGCGCCTGGATGCGCGAAAAGGTGCTGCCGCATTTCAGACCATCAAAGTGGTTTCTTCAGGGTTTTCAGCAGGAACTTGTCCTCTCTTAGCTAGAGAAAGAGGAATGCACACGTCAAGGCACTCAAATATGTACAATCCATATTTTTGGGCAGGACATTACACAGGGTCAATCTAATTGTGTGTTGTGGAGCAGGGGGATGCGCATCCACTGTTTGAGCGTGTGAGCGACGAGGAGCTGGAGTCGGATCCGGCGGCATGCCTGCTTGCTTCTGCAACGGAGGAAGGCCAGAAGGTTGCGCGCAACTCTGGACAGGTGCGCATCATTGGCTGTGTTGTGCTCCTAATCCTGCCTGAACGTTCGGTCATGCAGCTTCCAAATTGCTGAGGTGCCGTTGGATTATATCGGTTGAAGATGATAATCTATTGAAGATGAGGGCGCTGACCGGTGTGTGTGGGCGCAGACGTGGAGGTCCGTTTACAGAAGACTAGGGACTTCGACAGGTTGATGCATGCAGTCGATTCATGATGTTGACGTTATCCTAAAGAAGTCAACAGGTGGTTTTGATCTTGCTCACACCTTTGACTAGAAGGTGGCAGGTGCCATCACGTGAGGTCACCTAATGAACAACCTGACTTCTGCAGTTCTTTTGACGTTCATCGATGACTTTATCGTGGATTAAGAGCTTTCCTTACAAGTCATATGGAGAGCTAGACTGGCTCGCAAGGCTGCCCACTGAAGGGATATTGTGACGATTGTACTCTAGCAGAACCCATAGTGGCCTTGATCTTCTTGCTATGAGTCGATCTGCCAATCATTAAGGACCATGAAAATATTTGCCTTGAATCCGAACCAATCGGTGTGCAGCTTCCGGCATGCTATCGCAGTTCAGAGGGTGCACTTGCTGAGTAAGCAACGAAGGATTTCCGTCCCGCAAAGGCCATTGCAGAAACGCGAAAGCACCATTTGTTTGGCCTTTTCCACGCCTGTGTATGAGCTTGCTGAGTCTGGGAATTTATTGAGCACTCTCTTCGTGGGCAGCGTGAGCCTAGCCATTGCAGTGAACATTGCGATCTCCAGCTTGCCACTTCTGACGGGCGCATCGAAACCCCCTTCTGCAAAGAAAGAAGATGTTGAAGATCAGGATGACGTGAAATGGGGTGTGATGAGCGTCATCAGCTTCATACCTCTGCTCAACTGGCTGGTGTGACCTGTGCTCTTGTTGGACACTCGCAAGTCATGATATGGACAAATCATTGTTTGGGGTACTGAGCATGCAAGCTGATGCAGGCATGGGTGTTTGCTGCATTTGATGATGAGGAGCGAGCTCCGATCTACTACACCAATGCCCTTGTGTACCTTCTGCCTTGGCTGAGCCGTGGGTTCGAGTTTGACAGCTTCTCCATTGCATGCCTCCTGGTTGGCATTGCACATGTGCAGGTGCTGCTTCCTCACCTCCTGCACCTTCTATGGGTCATTTGGAGATGTATCATATTGAAAGACCACTGTCACAAATTCTGACTAACAAAACATGTTTGCTGGTGCACTCGTAACAGGTGGAGCGCATTGCCCAGACAGAACCTGAGACTCTGCAGCTTCCTTCACCAGACATTATCCGCACGCCGCTGGAAAAGGCGTCTTCTCTTCTGGGGGTAGGCCTGCTGCCAGACAGGCCTGTGTACTTGAGGGGTACTGTTTTCAGTAGGTGCAGATTTGGTACAAATCTTATGCAGTACAGATAGGCCATCTCTTGTGTGTCACGGCTGGGTGCTCTCGCTCTTGTTGCAGGACACAACACGGACATATGGGGAGGTCATTGAGGAGAATGTGGAGAGCTCGAGGGAGAATGCCTCTCAGGCTGAGTGGGAAGCCTTGCAGGACATGAGGCAGAAGCAGCTGAAGGAGTGGGATGCCAAAATGGAGCAGAGGCAAAAAGATGCCGAGGAGTCTTAATGCTTTGCTTTTTGAGCCTTTCAGATAGACATTTAAGTGGTATCATACTGAGCAGCGCATTGAGGATTGTCTTTGCCTCGAGCACGTGCACAGAATGCAGGATTCGAATTGGCGCGCCCATGCTGGACAACGTACCTTGAGCATGTGCTGGCCATAAGTACATGAATGCATTTATCAGCTTGTACATGTCAATTCAAATGTGGTGTGACTTTGGGGGCCTTCTGCTCAGTGAAATATGTGAGGACATGGGATGGAGCCATTTGAATGGTTGAATTCAATGAACCCTTCATCGGACACCTATTACGATTAATCAATCTTGAAAGGGTTCTGTGGGGTCCAATGTCATAAACCTCATGCTAGTCTTAAATTTAGCAATACTCTTGAGCAATCAGACCTCAACATATATCAGTGCCAAGCGCCAGGATCTCATTGCACTGTGGAATTTAACAAGACGCTCTTCTGACCGCTCCCCTTCTGAGGACATCGCCTCTGTCAACATGACGAGATCAGAGCTTCCCATGCAACCGCATCCAGCAATCAGTCAGCAAGCAAGGCTATCACTGTTCATAGAATCAAATTTTGCAAGGCTCTTGTCAGTAGGATGCAGAAATTGCAGCTCAAAGCCAGTCACGTTCCTTCAGGTTCCTCTGCTGTTGACTGCCTAGCGCCAGAACTGGCTCAGTCGGCCTTGACAGCAGAGAAGATCTTGTAGGTGAAGAGCAGAGACGCGAAGAAGCCGACGGTGCCCATGGCCAGGTAGATGCCCCACATGACGAGGGCCATGTAGGACAGGTACAGCAGCACGGATACCAGGCCGGACAGCGAGTGCAGTGTGTTGACCAGGAATCCAATGGAGTAGATGCCAATGTACACTGCCACGCTGCCTCCCCGGTGGAAAGAGCGCCACCTGTGCAGCGCAGTCATTACTCTCAACTACAGCTTGCAAGTTCTCTGCGCCAACTCACCTAACATCATCTCATTGGACCAATTTGTAAGGCTCTCCTTACGAGAGATTGAAAAGATCAGGACAAGCTTGCAGACTGCCCAAGGAAGCTGGGAGCTGCAGGAGAGCGTATTTCAGGGGTGCAGAAAGCCAGTCACACCACAAAAGCCTCCAACCAGGCGCCTCATAGCATAGGCAGGATGCAAGAGAGATGGAGGTGTACAACATGTGGAGCAGCCATAACAGGGTCCGAAGCCGCGCACCACCAGAGGTAGTCCTCAGCGCAGAGCTGGACGTAGGTGCACACGATAGCCACCTCGATCGTGATCAGCACGGTCAGCATGCCCACCACAAAGCAGAAGCCAAAGATGTAGTAGAAGTACCCCTGCAAACACAGCGCCACACATCAGAACAAATCGGACACAGAGGACCCTGCAAGCGCCAATTTACATGTCATCAGAATGCCTTCAAACGGGCAGGACTTGACAAACTCTTAGGCTGCATCTCAATGGGCTTTCAGTAGTGGGTTGGCAGTGTGGAAGGTGAACTCACCTGCCAGATGGAAGTCATGGCAAAGTAGAGCTCAACAAAGATGGTGCCAAAGGGCAGCAGGCCGGCGGCCAGGAAGAGGACGACCGGGTGCGAGGCCCAGTGCGGCGGGGGGATGTGGCGGGGAATCTGGTTGGTGCGCGTCGGGTACGCCTTGATCTCCTGCTTGGTCGCTATAATGCCGCCTGCCGCACACACAAAAAAGTTGTCAAGCCGCCGTGATACAAAGGTACTCCTTGCTCTCATGCTCAAGGCGCCTCAGGACCAGTCCAACCATGTACAGCACACTCTATTGCCTTGGCCCCTGCTGAGTTCATGCACATACTACGCACACACAACCAGCATGACCAGCATACAGGCAGCAACGGGGCCAGCAATGGGGTTGCATGTCATTGAAGCCCTGATGGGCAGAGAGAGAAGTGGGGGCCGCACCGGAGAAGCAGAGGGGGATGGAGATGATGAACCAGAGGGAGATGAGCGAGAAGAAGGCGGTGAGGGGGATTGCGCCGGAGGAGCCGGTGTGCACGAGGAGCACGTTGAGGCAGGACAGCGTGGCGAGCGTGATGCCGGGGAAGTAGGAGGCCACGCGCCAGGCGACCCCTGACCAGCCGTCGTAGGAGCGCTGGATGAGGCCCCATAGCCACACACTGGCAAAGCCCGCGCCCAGCGCCAGCAGCAGGTACATCACCAGCATCGCAGTCAGCAGTGCGCCGCGCGACGCAGGCGACAGGAAGCCTGCACATCGCGAGAGACCGCGCCTCGATAAATGTAGAGGTTGCAGTTTGGGTCCACCTTCTTATGTTTCTCTCTGATATTTGGACACTGAGCAAAGGGAGTAAGCTGTGATTTGTGATTTTCTGGATCCCAAGTCCTCAGATGACCTCTAAGAGGGGTACACTTGTACAAGACATTCAACGCTAGTTTTGAATAGACACATTTTCACAAGGATGATGAATGTCCTAAATTTTCCAATATGTGCGGTGTTAGAAAATCGGTTTGGACGCTGCAAAGCTCCAGATGTGGCATGCATTAGGATCCTCCCTCTCTTCTTCCAAGGGCTGCATCACGGTGAAGGGGTGCAGATGGGCGGTGCGCACCGAGGGCGGCGAAGAAGAGGGTGATGAAGGATGAGAGGATGATCTGAACGCCGGAGCCCAGTTGCACGCAGAGCAGCATGGCGCTCTTGGGCGACCGGAACACGTCCCCGCTCACCATCTTCCACCCACTCTCCTCCACGTCATCCTTTGCGCCTGCGGCCACATTCACCGTCCTCGCATCAGCATCGACACACATGATAGCCTCTGTCCATGATACCCACATTGGTGAACTTCCAAGAAACATGGCATGGGCAGTAGATGGGCATGGCAATAATTCAAATCTAAAGCTCATCTCCAGCAATGTTGAAAGTTGAAGCTTTGAGCTCAAGACCAGAGTGCCCCCACTCATCCCTTCCGCTTGATGTGCAGTAAAGAATGGCAAGAATAGGGCCAATTAAATTCCTCATCAATAAAAGGCTGGTTGGCAAGTACTCCTGTCACGAAGCATGGCGGCAGTAAGCAGGTCATTCTTCTGCTTGTGTCTGAATTATAAGATCCTGTACCCAAGCTTGCCTGCAGCTGCAGCGGCATGACAGATTTGAAGCCTTGACAAGTCTGGGCGGTAAGGAGCACACCGAACGACATGCAGAGTGCCGATCAGGCCGTTTCACATCGTGCTGGTACATTTGAGACATGTGAGACGCCCCGGCGGGGGTGACTTTGTGGCAAATGGCGACATGCACTTTGCCTCGCATGTGGAAATGTAACATGTAGCTGTTCAAGGGGCCGCAGCTGGTTCACCAAGTGCTGCTGCATCCAAGCATGCTTGCAGCTGCAGGGGCACGACAGTGGAAGCAAGGGGATGACAGTGGAAGCGAAGGGGCCGCACTGGTGTCGCCAAGAAGGTTCTCGTAGCGCTGTAGGTCGCGGCGGATGGTGCGCATCATGATCATGGCGACGATGGAGGACATGACGACGACGACCATGAGCGAGTTGAGGATGGAGAACCAGTGCACGCGCCCGCCCGGCATGCGCAGGTAGGCGTCCCAACGCGATGCCCAGCTTATGTCGCTCAGCTCCCAGTACACATCGTACGTGTACACCAGCTTCGCGTCTGCACCCACCATTCCATGATTATTTTTAGCAATATTATACGCATTCCCTATAAAGAGGCAAGGTGCATCCTGCAGACAAGCTGCTTTAAAGCTGCCACAATCCTACCCCTTGTTAGACTTGCCAGATCCAAGCAAGACCCAATCAACCGTGGGCACGATGCTCAGTTTTTATACCACCCCCGCCATGATGCATGTGATAAACAGCAAACAAGCCGATAAGCAAGGAGGCTGTTGTGCGAATACCCCTGTGGCTGTTCATGCACCACATGCAAGCCCAGAAGGACCCCGTGTGGTGAAGGTCTTAAAAGCAGGGAGAGCAGGGAGAACGCATGGCTTGCATGAAAGCTCAGGACAGCATGAGCTTATTCAGAAGAATGATGCCAACAGCGATAGCACAAGGCAAGGAAGTGTGACCAGCAATCTGCGCAAGGGAAGGGTAGAAGTCAGGCAGCACAGAATGGTTTCTGGCGGTGGGGCGGTCACCGCTACGCCCCATACCCTTGGTGATCTCCTGCGGCGCAGGCGGCTTGCCCTCCAGCGTGTCAATGCAGGAGATGTCCTTGGGCTTCTGGCCCGCCACGCGCGCGATGCTGCACGCCATCACCTCAAAGCCCACCACCATGTACATCGGCTCGTCCGACTCGCCGCCCACCGCCGACCCGGCCAGGTCCCCCAGAGTTGTAGCCACTGTGGAGTGCTCGGTAGCTGCCCCCAGCAGCGCTCGTGGTGCCAGCAGCTGCCTCCTCCGAGACCCGCCCTGCAATGTTGGCAAAGCAGGCCTTAAGCACCATGCTACAGCTGCCAGAACGCAGTCTATTGCACAAACATCAAAGGCAAGGGAAGTACATGGAGATGATGGAGTACATGCAATGATGGACAGCGCGCCATACAGCACAGGGAGGCCTGCTTTTGCAGCTCAAAATGACACGAAGCAAAGTGAAGACCCAGTACCCAGATGAAACCGGCCAGTGGCGGTGAATGGTGCGCACCTCGACAACGGCGGCTGCCTCCAGCTCGGCCATGTTCTTGCGGGCGCGCGTGTACTGGCCGTTGGTCTTGTGCACCAGGATCTTGAACATGAGGTGGTTGTTCAAGTAGTACTTGCCGTCCACGGAGATGCCGATCTCGTACCCCGGCCGGATGCTCTCCGGGTTCTCCTCCAGATCATACGTGGTGATCGGGAGGTTGTCCAGGATCAACCGCACGCGGTAGTGCTGGTCAATCTTCTCCCTCAAGTCCTGCACATGCACGGATGTGGCCACTCAACATGCAGTATGCAGACCACAGAAACATTGCATGCATTTCGCAAACAAAAAAGGGAACAGAGCAGGGGTTGGTTTGATGAACGCACCACCACTTCCCGCTCTGTGAGAGGGCCGTAGAAGCCCTCTGGCTGGCAAGCCAGCTTTGTCTTCTCCTCCACCTGCAAGATGCGTGATGGCAGCTCGAGGAAAGATGCGCTGGAACGAGAAGTGCACCAGCCTTACTGGGTGATGCTTCACAGAAACAGGACAAGTGGAAGCCGCACCAGCATTGAGAAGTTGTAAGGCGAGTTCTCAATACGAGTCCCCATCAATATGGTGCCAGGGTTGATCGTGTTGATGGACTTCTTCACTCCCTCAGGAGGCTTGCAGAAAGGCAGAGAGTAATAGTTGTATGGCAGCTCTGTCTCTGAAGACGTCAAGGAATTGACCTCCGCTGCAGGTAGAAAGACGGACGTTAAAGAATAAGCAACGCATATTTACACAAGCTGTGTCGCGGACAGGTCGCTGATCATTGGTTGAAACCAGAACGTCATCGTGATACCTGTCCTAAATACCAAAAAGCTCTTTCACCCTTAGCTAAACAAGGTACAAGAAAATGGCAATCCGAAGAATCAGTTTCTCTCCTGATGCATAAAAACTGATGTAGGACGCATGTATCCTCCAAACCCACAGCACCGTACCTTGCAAAGTCTGTCCTAGGAAGAACTCTTGGGGGTATGTGCCCGGCAAGTAGTACGCGAAACTACAACTGAAGAATGACAGCACAACTGCTGCCCTTATCAGACCCGCGCCCATGCTTGCGATCTTAAATCGGTATATTAAATATGGAGTGATGCTACAGGACGTGCAGGCTAAAGCACTTCATTGCAACATCCATGCCAACCAAGGATCATCACAGCCACCGGCAGCTCAAATTTGCAGTCGACAGAGCGTCGATCTACCATAAACGAGACGAGAAGGCAGATAGCAAGAAGGCAGAGGGCAAGGAGCAATTGCCGCGTCCTGACACCAACTGCATATTCACCCTTGAAGCTGGCACGTGGTCATCACGTGGCCAGTTTCTGACAATTTCGATGCCAGAACAAATCTGAACCGCCACCTCAATTGTGCAGGACAACTTTGACATTAGCAAGTACCGAGCAGGCCGTGTACTTGGTACCTGCAGCGTGGCGTCAAAGGAAAGAGTGACTCGCTGGGGGCTTCCCATTATTCAAAGACATTTCTAGTAGTGAAGCCTACACAGAGTCACAAAAGGCTGTGTCTTTACCTGCAAGCAGGTGAATGCTACTATGACAAAGCAATTGGGGGAGGGTGGGGCATAATACGGGTTTTGCCTGTTTACTTGCAATAGTCCTTGTAGATGTTTGCCTTTCAGCAGGATAATTTCTCACCAGAAGCTAGCTCTGATTGCTTTTGGCACGAATTAACGTATCCAGACTTTCAAAGCTATTCATCAGGAGACTAACTTCAATTATTTATTGGGAACACATTTCCACCTGAGAGTCTGAGTGTGAGAGTTAGTGTCTGTGTGGTACGGTAGTGTCGCAACGTTGAATCTTTCAAAAACCACTTCTGTTCATCTCAGGTTTGCACCTTAGGTGCAAAGGCTCGTGGGCAGGCCCTGTCGTCTTCCGAGGGGCCAAGATCTTGCTATATACATGGCGACTGAAGAGAGCCAGAGAGCTTCCAGCTCGAATTCCGCGTCTTCAAACCGCAGTCGGAGCTCGAGCCTCGCTACAAGCTATGTGCCACTGCAGTCCATGTTTAAAAACGCAAGGTGCGGCACATATGAGGTCACCACTGGCTGGATCCTTACCTTCTGCACCTTATGCTTGGGGAAGCGCTTTATGCATGTTCACAGGCATCGAGTGTACCTTACCCTGCAGGATTATGAACTTTCAAAGCTGCTTGCACAGTCATACATATAAAACAACGCAGCATTCAGCAATAAGGGGCCGCAAGGCTCAAAGGGGTCTGTAGAGTAGGTTGGTGTATGACAGGATGAACGGTGCACAGGGGATTGGACAGGATTCTGGCATCAGCCAGTCAGCAGAGACTGAGGCAGCTGCGCAAGGTGCACCAGATGCGGCGGCAGGCAGAGAAACACCTGGCGCTGCACAGAGCACAGGAGGAAAAGGAGGAGAAGGATCGCTTGCGCCAGGTCGCCCAAGACGCCCTCTGCAGGAAGGCCAGAGCAGAAAGGCAACTGCAGGAGGCCCTTGTGGAGGTGCGCTTCCTCTATTGATGTTCATATAACAGTTCAACCTTCTGCCAAGGGAAGGTTACTGCTCATTTGCTAAAGAGGGTCCTCGCCAATGAGGGACTGTGTTTGGTGCGTAGCAACGTCGGAGGGATGCTGCAGCAAAAGCAGAGACGCTGGCAGAGGAGCAGAGGCTGCGACTGCTGGAGAAGGAGAAGCTAGCAGAAGCCAACAGAATTGAGGTGGCCTGCCGACCTCCCCACTGCTACTCCATTTTCTTGCCGGCAGTCTTGCCTATGCTTATTCAGACTGCCATGCACATGCGCAAATCAATTACCGTACGCTAATTTTTGAGAAATACCCAGGAATATCCTTTTAATATCAGGAAATTTGGACATTTCTAAGAGTATCATCCGGTGTGGCAGGCGGAGGAGAAGCGGCAGGCTGCAGAGATGCAGCGGAAGCTGGAGGAGATTGAGAGGGAGGAGGAGCGCCAGGAGGCACGCCGGAGGGCCGAGGCAGACATCCGCCTCAAAGTGGACTACTATGAGGTGCAATCCTCTACAATCTTTTTTCTCCAGTACCGTATGTATGACCATGACGTGAATCCTTGTAGCTGCTCCCATGCCATCAATTTGTTGCATTCGAGTGTCCTCATCTGGTCGTGAGACGTCATGTTGAGCAGAGATGCAGGGGATACTACATAATAGTAGTATTTGGTACCCCCTGACTGAGTTAGAGAAACGGTGGATCAATTTGAAATAGTGAACAATGCTGCAGAGGAAGGCGGAGGTCAGCGAGGCAGTCCTGAGGCACAGGCAGCTGGAGGCAGAGCTGCACAGGAAGGCACAGATTGAGGAAGCACGAGAGCGCGCTGAGATCGCCAAACAGCGGCTGCTGATGAAGGTACCCGCCGGATACACCCTGCCTCATCTCCTTATTTTTCTGCATCCACAGTATTCTTGACCAGAGCAACACCAAGAGGACACCCATTTCGTCTTATACCTGCGCATGCGCGGCATGCACCATTGCATTACATTTTCTGCAAAATTCCACCTTTGGAGCTGTCCAAAACAGGATGTGCATGCATGCGCGCAGATGAGGCGGGACGAGGAGCACATGGCGGAGCTGGAGCGGCGGGTGATGGAGAAGATGGCGCGCGCTGACATCATCGAGGCGCAGCGGCAGTCCATCGATAAGGAGATGCAGCGCGCTCGCAAGGACATCGCCACCCAGGAAGCCTGGCTCAAGGCGCGCATCTTCCCATCCCTGTCTTCAGAACTTCCATTTCTGTCCTCGTCCCCTCCTCGTCTTAAGAACCTCCAGTCATGTCATCTTCCCCTCCCCGTCTTCAGTACCTCCACTGATGTCCAGCAGATATCAACAAGTACAGTGTCGTCTGGATCCTGGAATGCAGATGGAACTGAAGGTCGTCACTACACCGCTCGTTTGCAGCCCCTAGCAATGCCCAGTGGATCATGAGTTATTGCCATTTTTGGAGCCTGGAATGCGGATGAGCCATATCTCCTGCAAGAGAGTTTATCAAGACAGGGATGCCAAAGACAAGCCTGGCTCGGTGTTGGGTAATGAGTGAAGGGTCGCTACCCCTGGACCCTGGAATCCAGATGGACCTACAAGCTGTCAGATGACACGAAGGACAGGTACGCAACATTTGCTGGTCGAATATCAGGGTTGGCAGTCATATGCTGCAGCAGAGAAGAAGAGGAGTGTGCTGGCGTGTAGGAATGGGGACTGATCCTGAGTAATTGACTAATTGCAGGCTGGGCTTGAGCGCTTGGAGCGGACAGGCAAGGTGGAGATGACACCAGAGCTGACAGAGCTTGAGCGGGACGGCCTCCTCAAAGCCACCTCCTTTGACAGCACCCGGCTGCTGCTGCAATTTCCTTCCCCGCTCTCCATGGGCGCCCACAGGTACTGACACTACTGTCTCGTCATGCCTTTCCACCCCGTAAAATACATGTGCATTGCAATGCTGTGACAGCCTCTCCCTTCCCTCCACCCTGTCAGGGATTTTGCCAGGCAATCTAATTCCTGTCTGACACACTCGTTCCAGGACTTGACAAGTAAAACCTTGCACTGATTACTGGCATGCGTGAATCCGCACCTTGATTCTTCCATTCTCAGAATTGACTCAATAAAGGCGTTCTTGCTGCAGGACGCCACGGTCAAAGGAACCCAAGGGCCACTCTTCAGCCCCTGTCAAAAGCCAGCAAGCTCTCTTTAGAACACCCAGAAATGCACCTGACGCTGGTGAGCCCTTCTTGATATCTAATCGCATTGTGATTTTTTTTGACGTGCACAGCAGCAGACTGACATGGGCTGCTGCTTCCAGGCCTTGCAAACTCAAAGCGCATTCCTTCCATCAGCAAAAGTGGGGGGTCCTACGCGAGGAACGCCACCCAACGACAGCAGATCCAGGTTTGATTTTGAACACTCCACGCACAAAACATCATATCTGTCAAGGTGTGAATATGGAAGCTCCACGCACAAAACATTATATCTGTCACTGCTCTGCAAAGGTAGACATGCTGTGAATGCATGTTGCATGCATGTCATTGCATCAGGGAGTCTTACCAAACTGTCCTTCTGCAGGTGTAAGCAGACTGCAGCGCATCTGCGGGCGTGCATGCGAGGTCTTTTTTGCACAGAACAAAATGTAGAATAGAGGAAAGAAATGGTCCATGGTTGCTCTGCCACTCCTTCTGCAGCACTGCTATAATTATAAGTTGCGTTTGATCAATGCCTGTCCTGACTGCTGCGCTTCGCTAGTGTCAGGCATTGCCTGGCTGCATCTGCGTCTGCAATTTCCACACTCACATCTACTTTGACTTCTGAAGATATGCAACAGCCACATGCCTATTGAGCTCAGATTCACAAATGACGTTCCGGTGTGAATATTGCAGAGCACATGTTTGTGTGTTCTGGTTCAGTTGTATCAAATTTGAAGGTGTAAATCTAGTGCAACCCTTTCGGTGAACGGGCAATGCTGCCACCTGACGTCACGCCTTCCACTTCCAACTACTTGCTGCAGCTACATGTGTACATGCAGTACATGCATTGTGCAACCATGTCATCACCAACATTAAGGGTTGCGCAAGGGCCTGCAACACGTCTTTCCAGGGAGACCATGTTTGCATCAGCGGCGCGTCGCGCCCTGAGAGATGGTCTGGGTTGCTGCTGATTTGCACATGTGTTCCTGGCGATGCTCTCATGATTGTGATGCCGCGGCGCGCCGGCCAGCTGCAGCCTCGGCCTCGGGGCAAGCCAGTGGGAATGCGCACGACATAGCTTCTGACAGAATCTTCCTACTGCGTGCATTGTTTCATCTTGAAGGAATGTTGACTGTTTATTTCCATTCTGTGGCACCCAGGCATGCTGCCACCTCCATGCACTCCGTGGGGGCAACTCTGGGTCCCCCCGTTACCCCCATTTATGAATTTTCAGAGAACAGCGGGCTGAGTGGGCCTCTGAATGCCGAAGGAAATAGCACAACCTAGCTTTCGCGAACGGTCTCTGACGTAGAGCTTTCATATCAACCCAAACATGCGCAACTACTGAACCATTCGTGAGGAGATAAGAGCACGGCTGCAACGACTAGGTGCGCATTCCCCCCGAGCCCACAACTTACGGACGTGGCTCCCTGTCGCTAGGGCTCTGCTTTATGTTTTTACACAGTTCATATTTTGGGCATATCACTAGGAGACCGTAGTGAACTTTGCAGGGAATCTGCAAACTTTTTTTTGCTGACATAAGGGGTCAACACTGACAGTACTTCAGGGACAAAAGCCAGCTGTACCTGAGCAAGATACTTCAAAACTTCGAGTGTCTATAGGAATTCATTGGAATTTGTATTGAGGAGTTCTTGGATTTTGACTGAATCCTGAGGAATGTTTCTGAACACAGCAAGTGGCCGTTCATGTAGGTCAAGAGCATAGAGGAGCCTGGCACCACTTTCGATATTGCAGATGCTGGGAATCTTCGCAAAGTGGTAACAGCGATCAGCAGTAATATGCAATCCCAGAAGAACATGGATCTCCCGCAGACATCTACAGAACAAGATGCCCTTCCAGAACCTCGATCCAGCCGTACTCCGAGGGATTGCAAGTCAGAGTCTTCAAAGAAGTCGACAAAAAGTGTCAATGAAGCTGTCAAGAGCACGCCCACATCGATCAGACGGAGGGACGATGCTTTTACTCAGCTGTCGCCTTGCTCCAGCTTGGCCAGCTGCAGTGATATATCCCCAAGCAACATTGGGTGAGCACCTCCACGATATCATTTGATATGAGAATTCCTGCAAGCATTCCCTAAAGTATCATATTCCAACGAGCTTAGTCTGAAGGGCGTCCCTGCCTCACAGGATGTTTGGCAAGATGCTAGCGGCCGCAGAGCAGCAGAGGCTGCGCCCTCTGAAGAGATTGCAGCTCCTGCGGCGGCAGGGTGAGCAGCATGACCTGGCAGCCAGGGCGCAGGCGCAAAGGGAGGCTCAGCAACTCCTGCGCGCAAAGGCATGTACTCTGTTTGGCTGCACACTGTCCAGATGTTCTGCGTGCCCACCTGACATCCGCTGCAATAGTGATACCGAGCGGGCGCGCATAGCTACGTGTTGGAGGCGTGATGTCGGAGATTGAATGTTAGGCATGCGCTGTGCGCGCAGGTGCATGCAGAAGAGTTGGAGCGGCAGAAGCTTGACAGGGCCAAGCAGGACGCCGCCAGAGAGGTATGCGTGCATCGTGCCCTCTCCCTGTCAATTCAAGGGATGTAAAGGCATGAAGACAGTCGGGAATTCACCTTCTTGTACTACCCCTGGTCCAATGCAGCACGATAAATCGCCGGTCTGAAATTGGCATTTGATCACTGTTTTCATATATTCAAGACGGCCTCCCGCCAATGGCATCGCTTGTAAGGGCAGCAGTACTAGCACTGGGGGTGGGGGGAGCTTGCAGGGCATGCGGCGAGCTTGCAGCCCATGCTTAGCCCATTGAGGAGTACAGCTGAGAACCAAGATTCCAGCCTGCAACGCAGTGCCCAGTCAAAGAGGCTCCGCAAGCAGAGAGCAACTCAGAGGGACCGGGCATATCCGGGTGCACATGGAAAAATAGGCCTCCGGTGACACTGGGATGGTGCTCAATGCAGCTGAGGCGGCGCGAAGTGGCGGAGGCGGCAGAGGCAAGGCAGGAGGAGCTGCGGATCGCAGCCGAGCAGAAAATGGCGCGCCACGACGCTCAGGCGGCCGTGCTGTCGGCCAGCAAAGCCGCGCTGCAGGCCAAGCTGCGCAGCCGCCACGTGACACTGGAGCAGCAGCGCAAGCAGGCCGCTGAGCGCAGGTGACTGAGTCTCTTCTCCTCCTCTGGAGTGGAGTGGACACTTATTGAAAGATCCAGGACCTTGAACAGTCCAAGATCATGGAGAACATAGAATGGCCCAAGTCTCACATTCTGGCGCAAGTCAATTTCTTCTTCATCACGTGGTGCTTCACAGCTTAAAGTGATCCCTCTCACCGAGCCAGGGCTATCTTTGAATATCAAGTAATGCTTTGCACCACTTCAGGATCAGAGTGGCCTAGGGGCACAGTGGATTATAAGTCTCAGATGAGCGGTGACATCTGGAACGAAGCAGCTTCTGGGCACATGTGCACAGGCGAGAGCAGCAGGAGGAGCAAGAGAGGAAGCTGGCGGAGAAGCTGCGCGCAGCTGAGGAGGCGCAGCGGCGCAGGCATGAGGAGAGGAGCGAGGCCGAAGAGCGGAGGAGGACCGAGGAGGCCGAGCGAGAGGCTGAGCGGCAGGCCACCATCCGGCGCGCCGAGCTGCAGAACAGCAACCGGGCCCGAGAGCTAGAGGTATTTTAGCCCGTGGCATTACTTTGAAGATCTCCATCCATTCTCTTGTGTATAGCAACCCTTCATCGATCCTGAAGCATGCCATATTCCATCATAGCATTCCCAGTGACTAGCTTATTGCTGTAAGGACTCCACTGAACCCTTCACCCATCACCCATGGCATGCCGATGCTTCCATTTAGGGTTCCCTTCTGCCATGCCTCATGGCGCAGTCCCAATTATCCTTCATCCCGATGTATTTGATTGACCCGGCATGTTCTAGCGCTGTGCTCTGATCTGGGAGAGTGAGCTGCTCAGGATTTCAAGAGTGCATGTCATGGCTAATACCCCAATCCCTGATGTGTTTTGGTCAAGTAGGCATGTTGCTGCAGTGTTGCGCTGGTCTGAGAGGCTTAAGCTGTGATGCAGATGAAGAGTGTGGCGAAGGAAATTGCGCGGCAGAGGCAGCTGCAGGCAGAGGCGGAGTCACGAGCTGCGCGCAGCAGCGAGGCGCTGCAGCAGGAGGCTGCTGTCAGGCAGCGCATGCAGCTTAAGGTGGACACCTCTGGCTTTAGTGTCCTGTGCATGACCGTAATTTCCCTTACGGTGGCGACCTCCATGTGTGGATAGCACAGACTCCCTCATGGTTGTGACAAATCTAATACAGATGTGAGATTGGCAGGGCAAGGTTGCCGGCTGCTTTGTGGTTAGACATTCTGTATTGGTGTTCCTGCCGTACCAATATGGTAATTGCATAAGAAAACCATCTCAGGTTCTGAGACTCACAGAGCAAGGTTACCAGCTGCTTTGTGGTTTGACCTGCTTATTCCTGGTGGAATTTGCCATAATGTTAGCTTGCATGAATAATCGATTGAGGTTCTGATACTTACTGAGCAAGATTGCCGGCAGCCTTGTGATGGGGTCTTCCTGTGTTGGGTGGAACATGCGGATGTGACTTTTGGCAGCAGAATGAAGGAGAAAGGTGCATTGCATTACCAGGTACAGCAGGAGGAAGAGGCAGCCCGTCAGCTGGCTGACAGGTACGAGGAAAAAATGGCACGCAGCCGCCAGATCGCGCATCAGCGCCAAACACTGACCAGCCAGCTGCAGAAGGTCCGCCTGAGCATTGCAGAGCAGGAGAGACTGCTCAAGGTGAGCAATCCACAAAGAGTTTCTTGCATACTGTTTTCCTCTGGAATTGCCAATTTTTATTGCATCATTATTGCATCAAGGACTTCCAGAAATTATTGCATTTGGTGACCCCGGTGAGCACGCAACTCCTGCACTCTCAGGGCTCCCCACAATCATCACTATTGGTGACCCGCAAGGGAGCATGCTGTCTGCATGCGAGTGTCTGGTTTAGTAGTTGCGTCTCTCAAATTGGCATGCTGATGGGTCAAGTTTTGTGTGCTGCGCAGGAGTCGTATGCAAGGTTTGAGAAGACGGGGAAGCTGGAGCTGTCGCCGCAGCTTCTGCAACTCGAGAAGCTGGCCATCTGCAGCCCTCTGCCAGACTCCCCAGCCTCTGACCTCATTGGAGCCTACTCTGGCTTCAGCACTCCCAGATCTTCGGCCTCTGTGCCGCGCACCAGAAGCAGCAATCTCAGACCCTCCCAAGCTGCCCGAGGTCCTCTGGTGAGCCACTCCTGTCCCAGTACGGGTTAGTAAGATTTGTGTTGGATTTGTGCAGTGCTTTTGTGTCTCGTCGATTATCACTGCTCCACCCCCCTTTGCAAGAGAAGCTGAAACTCTGCTTCTCCTTCGGCAGGTCAGCTTGATGGTAGTACAGGCATGTTAAGTACTCATAAGTGGTGAAAAAGTGGTGATGCTGAGTTCCATGCAATTTTGCTGATAATGGACGTTTCAGGGCTGGCTTGATCTTAAACATGATTGCTGATGCAGACTGGCAACAAGCGCCAACAGTTGCAGTCATGCGCTGGGTCAAAGGAGGGGCCCTCTGCGCTACGAGATCTTGGCCAACCTCCTTTGACGCCATGCTTTGATGGAAGCCAAGAGATTGAGGTGCGCTGGCATGCTCTGGCAGCAGGCAAACTGGTTGACAACCCGAAACCCCCAAAACGTCCAATGCAATTAGTCAGGGACCGTCAATTTGATGTAGGAACAAGGGAAGGTGCCAGGAATGATGCACATCAGGTTGTGAGATGAGGTGAGTTGGATGTGCAGGCATGGAGTGAAGAGGGCGATGGGACACTGGTGGGCAATTTGGGATATGGGAAGGTGTTGGAGTCCCCAGCCGTTGCATACTGTGATCTGCAGGCTGAGTTGCTGGCCTATGCACAAGAGCTCGCACCTGATACTGCAGCACAGCAGGTGAACAGTTGCCTGCATTAATTTCACAGCACTGTCCCTGCTCAAATGCAAGAAGCTCCTTTTTTTAGTTTTTCCCCTTCTCTTGCTCAATTTCTGTTCTCTTTTTACCTTCTTCTGCGCTTTTCTGCCTTCTGCAAGCTTTCTTATCAATTTCATTGCAGGTCATTTCTAATTTGTCCCCTGTCAAGCTTGACTTCGGTCAGGAGTAAGGTAGACAACCCACACCCTCTTGGATGCAAATATTATCATATCAGGTCAGTTTTTTCTAATTTTCTGAGAGCTTCGAGTGCTGTTTCAACAATTAATTGGCTGAAGATGAGATCCTCTTGCGATGCAGGCTTCATGAACTTGCAAAGCGTGAGAAGATTGGCCACCCGTTTACTACAAAGCGATAACAGAACTGGAAGATAGAATGGCATTACTGCATGTTAACACAGTCCATTAACTTGCGTGCTTGTTGTTTGAAAGGTCCACAGATGGTTTGCGATAGAGAGTGGCACAAACCATCGTTTGTTGGATGTTTGACCAAAGGTTGCCATTGGGCCATTTCAGTCACTTTCTGCATTTGTTAAACAGTAGTAATATCAATTTGGTTCGGCAGTCATTACGCCATGCACTTGCTGTGTTTGCCACGAATGTAATTGAAAATGACTTGGCAAGAAAATGATGTCTGGCTGGATACTCCAATCAAGTGCACAGCGCGCATGCTCAAGGCCAGCACAACGAGGTCGAACTTCTTTCACAATTGGCAAGACCCCGTGTCTTTTTGGTGCACTGATTACCTTCTGTGAGCCAGGATTGTCTTGCTGCATCAGTGTCACACAGATCCCCCTTGATTTCTACTCCCTAAGAAAAAAAAAGCCAAGCCTTCCTTCACACTCAATTGAATCACTATGGCCAAATTTGGCTGGCTGGCTGGCTCACTGTTCTACACACTGGACACCTGCTTCTTCAGGATGACTGCTGGAGGCTGGTAAGTTTTGGCTGTGACGCGGCTGTTCAGCTGCCGAATCTGGCTGACATGCAAGCTGTGCAGGAACTGGGTCAGTGTCAGCGTCTTGCCGCTGTTGAGATCTGACGTCCCAAAGATCTCCTCCAGCTGTGCATCCAGCAGCTGGCGCCCATATCTCAGGTACATGATCTGCATGGTCTCCTCCAGAGACACAGTCCCCTTGCCCTCCTTGTCGTTCATCAGGAATTGCACGACATTGAACAGGCGACGAGGCTCGTACCCTGTGAGGTCACCAACCATAGAGATCCATGATGATGCCAACCTACAAATCAACAAGCAATCCGAGCACAGGAAGCTATGCAGCCACAGTGAGCTATGGCCCCTCGAGAAGAAACGAGCTGACCTGTCTGATCATTTCTGCATCTGTGGTACATATCCTGGAACTCTTTCCAGGTGAGGCATTGATCGCAGTCTTCATCCACTTCCCATATCATGCCTTCAATTTCTGACTGCACATAGCGCAATCTCGCCCACTCAGTACATTTCAGTTCCTTTAGCATTTGGCATTTGACAGATGCACAGTTGATTATATTTATCTATCTTGCCTTTTTCTCTTTATGCCTAAGCTTCTGAAAGACGAGGCCTAGCTCTACTGCGTCCACTTTCCCATCTCCTTTAGTGTCCAGAAGCGTGAATGCGCGTCGAAGATCAGCTGCCTCTGACTTCCTTGAGAGTCGTTCCTGTATCATATGAATCAGATGAATCAGCAGACCTTAAGATCGATGTCCCTCTTTACATTTTTATTTCAAGTAGGCCTTACTCGAGCCTCTGCAGTTGCCATGATCGTTGTGGGCACCAAAACGAGTCCCAAAATGAAGTGTGGTTGGTACTTCGCATTCGATTGGCCTTCCTCAAATTATCGTTTTCTTGTCGCTCAGAGAAAAAATTACTGTTGGAAGTGCAGTGCCAAGGTTGCTTCTAAATTTGGACACCCAAGCCAAGTCAGGCTCACGTTGGAATGCATGCAATCCAAGTGCGATTGCTGACCAACATTTGTTTATTTGATCAGCATTCTGGGTGTTGGACTTCTCCTTACAGAAGCTCCGTTGAGTGATATCTGGCGCTGCGCGATGAGATTCTGGCAGCCAGCCTTGTGAATCCTCGTCTCGTCAGCATCGAGTTTTTACACCTAGATCGATCAGCTCCTCTGCCAGATCGTCAATAGCGATGGGAGAGAGTGTAGAAACACCTTTGCTGCGGGTGCGCCTGCATTGCCTGAAAGTCGCACTCTGTTCTGGGCTCAGAAAGGCCCCTTGTGGATCCGAGCTATATAGTCATTTTGTGTCTTCCTTCAGATTTGGACAAGCCATTGTGTATTAACATAATTACTTTGTATCCTCCGTTGTACAGAGATGTAATGGCCGGCACCTGAAATCTTCTTTTACATCCATTGCCTCCAGGTTCCCTTCGAGTCCCTGAGGAGAACAACGCGAGATCGCAAGTACCTCATAGATGAGGTCCACGAGGTGTTGGATGCGTTGAAAAAGAATGGACTAGAGATGCAGAGCTCAGAAGACCGGAAAGCATTCGTGGAGGGACTCATAGCTCGTCTGGATGGCCTGAAACGCAAGGTATGTCCAATCCATCCAATATTTGGTAGATTCTGCTTCACATGCTTGAACCAAAGGGTGCTCTGGACCAAGTAAGCTGTGCCGGGTCAGAGAAAGAATCTCATCTTGTGTATTTCTTGCAGCTAAACGAAATTGCTGAGGTGGAGGAGCGGGAGGCTCGGAGGTGCAAGGCGCGGTTGGAGCACCTGAAAGAGATCGGGCAGCCGCAGAAGAACCATGCCCTGGAGTGGAACCAGGCCAGGATGGACCGCATCCTCGCTGACCACATGCTCAGATGTGGCTTCCTGGACTCCGCCTCTGAGCTGGCAGCTAGCGCTAACATTGAGGTGATCTCGAGGTCATGGATCACTTGTCAGAATCTTTGCGCGATGCCAAATTTATCCCGTGGCCGCAAAGCTGGTTTGTCCTCAAACAGGCTTTTGGTTGCCTCTGTTTGGCCCGGCAAGGCAGCGTCCGGACTCACATGCGAACTGAAGGTGTCCTTTGTTGGGCTACAGGATCTGGTAGACAGCCACATCTTCCTCCAGGCACGCAGTGTGCTGGAGGGGCTGGGACGCCATGACTGTACTGCAGCCCTGGCCTGGTGCGAGGAGCACCGAGCCCGCCTGAAGCGGCTCAAGAGCAAGCTGGAGTTCAAGCTGCGCGTCCAGGTCAGCCCCCTACATTTCCCCATAGACATCCATTACAGAATTGAGCTGTTCACCCGTCCATCCGTTCAGCCTTGGAGAGGAGCCCTAGAAAATTCAGAGCAGCCAGGAGTGCTAAAAAGTGACGGCGGAGAGCAAATTCCAAGGCTCATCTGAGGGACCTCCGCATGAGTTTGTATCTAGCAACCCCACGATTATCTGGATCCCAGGGTGCACAGGGTACTAAGGAGTCATGTTGAGGGGCCGGGCATGTGCAGGAGTTTGTGGAGCTGGTGAGGCAGGAGCGGATGCTGGACGCGATAGCCTATTCGCGCAAGCACCTGGCGCCCTGGGCCGGCCAGTACCAGGCCGAGCTGCAGCGCGCGCTCACAGCCCTCGCCTTCAAGGCCGGCACGTCCTGCGCGCCGTACGCCGCGCTGTTTGCAGAGAGCGCCTGGCACTCGTGCTCCGACCTGTTCTGCCAAGACCTGTACCGGCTGCACAGCATGCCACCAGAGTCCCAGCTGAAGGTCCACCTGCAGGTGTGCCCCTTGCACTGCTGGTATCCTGGGTGTTGAGAAGCAATGGTGCATATTTAGTTTGCCCAATGCCACAGAGAAGCTCGCCAATTTGCGTCCTTGAATTTGTAGTCTGCCCAAGATCGAGATTGAAGTGCGGAACATCTGGCTTGGGATTTTGAGAGCAAGAGCAAGCTCAGGGATCAATGTGCAAGAGAATAAAACGTGACACAAGGTCCATGTGCGTACCGGTCTAGACGCAGAGTCTGAAGGGCGCTGTGAAGAGAGTTTGGTGACAGCAAGTCTGAGGATGGAATGTGCGCAGGCCGGCTTGTCAGCTCTGCGGACGCCTCAGAGCTATGCGGCAAAGAGCAGCAAAGAGGACCCCTTGAGCATGGAGGTGAGCAATTTGGCTGTACATTGCCTGACCAGAGATTTGCTTGAATATTGTATACTAGGTAGACTACTTCAAGCGGCTGCTCCTCCTTCAAATAATTGCCAAGGTTCTGCATGCCGTCAGAGAGTGCCTTACTTGTGCATGCAGAAGTTCCAGAAGCTTGCCGATGGGATGCCCTGGTCGAAGCATGTGCACAGCAAGCTGGTGTGCGCGATCACACGGGAGATCATGAATGAGCACAACCCGCCCATGGTGCTGCCAAATGGCGCAGTGTACAGCGAGAAGGCCGTGCAGCAAGTGGCCTCCAGAAACCACAACATCTTCACCTGCCCAAAGACTGGTACGCACGGCCACCGCAGTAACTGGCCATATGTGTGCATATTTTTACTGAGCACATGACGTCAGGTTTAAGTCTCTGAAGGTGCACTGGAACTTCTGCAGGAGTCTCTTGCGATGTCAGCGACCTGAGGAGGGCCTACATCTCATGATATATCTGAAACGAAGCACCTTGCTTGTTGGCAGAGAAAGAGTGTAATAATAAAGGTAGACAAAGGGCAGGACACCTCCGGCGTTCCCTCGAGTGAAACACTTGGGAGAATTGCCTTGTATCTACAATGTATGGGTCTTGTGTGTAAAACAGACTGTGGGAATGTGAAGTACCTCGTACGCGTGCGAATGGAACGATTCATCACTCTCAGGAGCATGCAAGTTCATGCGATTTTCCTATTGCAACTGGGAGCTTTACAAGACCATTACTCAACAGCAGGGCGGGAGGTCAACAGCGGAATTTGTTTGAGAATAAATAAGCCAGAATTATTACCTGTCCTTGCAAGCATACATGCACGTCCATGCACATGCAGTGCGGTGAGCGTCCAGAGAGTTGCGCTGCAGCTGAGCTCTTGGGGGTGTGGGATGCAAAGACATTACACCGACATCGAGCAGTGTGACATTATCCGTGGGGCCAACTTCAGCCAAGAATCAGCGCGCTTAGATTTGTCTACCTCAGGTCAGGAATTCTGCATCTGTTTGGTGGCATTGCAACTTCCTTCGCCCGTTCCCTTAGCCATGTTCACCAGCAGCAACAGCAAGTGGCGCCTATGTCATTTTTTCCCGTTCTCTCCACCTGAAGCCTTTGCAGCAGCTTTTGCTGCTTGCTTGGCTTGCAGAGCAAGCGCGTCCCTGCACATCACCAGTACAACGCCCTGTCAAAATCTCCATGACAAATTCTCTGGCACTCCACTGCAGTGCACCTTGCTCTTTGCCTGTCACCAGGACCTTCCAACTTGGAAATTCCAAGAAAGACACAGTATGCACGAGCCTTGTGAAGCATTGCAATTTGACCACCATGCTCTGCTTATCTCCAACACCAGCATTCCGTACCTCTCCTTGCGCTGTGCAGCGGTCAGTCCATCTTTGTCCTTCAAAGTGCCTGAACCTGCGTTGCGTTTGGCTGCACGAGCCCTGTCAATCTCGCGCTGGTTTCCACGGGTCATCTCTGCAACGCACAGATTTCTTCTCAACTAGGAATGCTGGATTGAGGACCTTCAGGGTGGACTTCTTCACCACACAAAAAGGAATCTGACCGAGGTGTCACACCATAAATTCGCAAGGCACAGCTAAATGCACAAAAATGACTTACCACAATAAAAATCCTCGAGATTATTTCTGCGTTGCCCAAGGCCCGATGGCTGTGGACTGTAACGTTTTCACGCCCAAGTGAGGATGGTCGAGCTGATGAATAAATAAAACCGCCTGAGCCTCCTTCGAGTGATGACGATGCACCCAAACTGTGACCGTGAGCAGTAATTGATCTAACGTGTTGCAGAAGAAGAAGAAGAAGAAACGCACAAACCTGCACTGGCAAGTCCATGCTGCCAGGTAGGCAGGTGGCGCGCACGTGGGTGTGCTGCCCTTCAGGTCTCCACATGAAGAGCCACATTATGTATTGACAGCAATCACAGAGAGCAGTTGTAAGTTAGTGTCAAGACATCCGATCGCGCCTGAGGACCGACATTACACAATACTTTTAAAAAAGAGGAATTCGGCGATCAGCGAGGTGGCTTAAGCTTCAGGCGTTTGCGCGTACCTGGTAGCACAGGAAAAGATTCATGCAATTGTGACTGAGAGCGAGCCGGACGTGACGGTGGTTGCCGCTGGGATGGCCGAGCCTCTTGCAAATGGGAGTCAACCTGCACAGAAGGACGACGATGATGCGCTTGCAAGGGCAGAACTAGCCAAAAATTCAGCGAATGCAGACTTCAAAGGTAAGGCGGAGCTTAGGAAGGTGCTTAAGAGCACCACTTTATGAAAATTAAATTGGAGTTACAGCACCGCCACCATCAAGGGCAACATGTAAAGAGAACACCTGGTGTTGCCTGATGTAATTGCTATGACGTGCAGTCGATTGAGATAATGTGTACTTTCAATTTCAGAGTCGCACTACCAGGCAGCTTTGGAAGGCTACTCTGTGGCGATTGGGCTGGACCCCACCAAAGCAGTCTACTATGCTAACAGAGCTGCAGCCCACATCAGGCTCGAAAGCTTTGGAAGTGCCTTGGCAGATGCCACCAAGGCTATTGATCTCGACCCCAAATACATCAAGGTGCTTGCTCACATCCTGACTTGGCTCAGTTGTGCCCCAAGCTTCACTTTTCACTGACTGCAGCCGTCTGTGCATGAAACAAATTCAGCTGGACGCTAGACACCACTTCTGCTGGGACTTGCAGGGGTACTATCGCAGAGCTGATGCAAGCCTGGGCATGGGGAAAATGAAGAAGGCGCTGTCGGACTTCAAGCGCGCTGCATCTGTCGCGCCGCGGGACCCAGACCTGCGGAAAAAGCTGCTGCAATGCGAGCGCGAAGTCAAGCGCATCCGCTTTGAGGAAGCCCTAGCTGCTCCGGTGAGCTGTGACTGGAACATCTGGAGCCTGCTGTGCATGTCTGCCGGCAATGCATCAATGGCTGGCCCTGCTCTTGGCTGGAGGATTGAGCTCGAGGATGCCTTGGATGTGCTGGACTGCTTATCTAGTCCTATCATGATCCAATGCAGGAGGAGAAGCCAGTAGCTGAGGAGATCGACCTGTCCAGCATGCCAGTGGATGACAGCTACGATGGCCCCATGATGGAGGGTGAGCCAATCAGCACATCTTACATGACAGCAAAGTCTTGAGCCGAGCTGGACCAACAATGCCATGTTTGACTGAATGGCAAAAAGGCTCATTTTTATTCCTCTTGTACTTGCAGGCAGCGAGGAGGGTGGATACACGCTGACGCGGGATTTTGTCCTTGCCATGCTGGAGCACTTCAAGGCTCAGAAGACCATCCACAGGCGATTTGCTTTCCAGATCATCATGAAGGTAGGCATGCATGCCTTCAGCACCTGCCGAAGCCTGTAGGGGCAACATCTGACATGAGCTCATCCTTGGGAGCTGCCTTACATGTGGGTGCATGCATGCATGGGTGAAAAGGCTAGTGAGTGGGAAATTGTGACTTGTGTCTGTGCCACAGGCGAGAGAGATTTTCAGAGCAGCACCTTCTCTGGTGGATGTCAGCATCGCGCAGGATGCTCACGTCACAACCTGCGGCGACGTGCACGGCCAGTTCTATGACTTGCTCAACATCTTTGAGCTCAATGGGCTGCCATCTGAGGACAATCCATACATCTTCAATGGTGCGCAATGTTCTTGAAACCTTTCTCTTCACTTCTCTTCCTCAGATTTAAGCCAATGGGCAGCGCTCTGAGTGCTGCGTGCAATGGAGGGTGTGTGTTGGGGGAATCTGGGGCAGGCATTGGCTGATTTGGCTTAACTGGAAGCGTGATGCATCGTGCAGGTGATTTTGTGGACAGGGGGTCATTCTCAGTGGAGGTGATCCTCTCGCTGATGGCATTCAAGGTGCTGTACCCGCAACACATGCACCTGGCGCGCGGCAACCATGAGTCCCAGGGCATGAACAAGCTGTATGGCTTTGAGGGAGAGGTGCGCCTACTTTCCTCTGTGAAAGCCAGCAGTGTCTTGTACTGTTGGCTTTTGCAGGATACTTATTTCATGGAGCATGAGGTAATACTTGCTGCATGCAGCTTCCACGACCGTTTGCAGATTGAAGACAAAGGAACATGGGGAGGTTACAGCTGTCTCTGTTGTGCAGGTGAAGGCAAAGTACAACGTGATGATGGCCAACATGTTCCGGGAGACCTTCTGCTGGCTGCCGCTGGCGCATGTCCTAAACGGGCGCGTGCTGGTCGTGCACGGCGGCCTCTTCTCAAAGGACGGCGTCACTCTCGATGACATCCGCAGCATCGACCGCTACAGGTGCCCACCGCCCCTTTCACCCTCCCAATACTGCCTGTGCGATAGCTCATTGCAAACCGGTTCCCCAATTGTCATGCCGCCACTTCCTGCTGTGCTGAGTTGGGCCCTGTGCGTGTGGGCGCATGCACAGGACACAGGGCCCTCTCTTGATGTGGGAGTGTTCTGACTGAGTTGGGCTAATCAGGTCGATATCACGATCCCTGGATATTGGAGCTTCCTATTTAATGACCTTACAGCCGCGGCAGGTGTGTAACTCGTGAGATGTGAGGGGCCTGATTGACGGGGCGTGCTGTGTGTCTGCAGGGAACCACCGGAGGAGGGGCTCATGTGCGAGCTGCTGTGGAGCGACCCGCAGCCGGGGGTGGGCCGCGCCCCCAGCAAGCGCGGCGTGGGCGTCGCCTTTGGCGCCGACGTCACTCGGGCGTTCCTGGAGCTGAATGGCCTGGACCTGCTAGTGCGCTCCCACGAGGTGAGGACCCTAATGTCATGTTTGATATCCTTATGAGCCTCCTATTTCTGCGCTTATAATGCTGATTGTTTGCTGCCTGCGTATGATACTGCCCTCTCAGTCGTCAGTCAGAACTCTGCAGAGCTAATGGTGGCAAGAGGAGCAGGGACTGCTACTGGGACACGAGCCTATTAGCAGAGATCCCAACAAATAAGATTGCATGAGATTGCACGGTATCTCACATTATAAGCTTTTGGCATCAGGTGAAGGACAAGGGGTATGAGGTGGACCACGACGGCTACTGCATCACGGTGTTCTCGGCGCCCAACTACTGCGACCAGATGGGCAACAAGGGCGCCTTCATCCGCTTCAACGGCGCCACCATGACCCCCCAGTTCACCACCTTTGACTCGGTCCCCCACCCGCCCGTGCGCGCCATGGCCTACGCCAGCAACATCTTCGGCAGCATGTTTGGCTTGTGAGCCCCGCCGCTGCAGGGCGCTGCGGTGCCGCATCACAAAGGCTTTTCGAAGCCGCCCCATGTGATCGCGAGCCAGGCTCAAAGCTGCATGTTGCAGAAATGGTGGCGGTGGTTTGTCGAGGTGAACCTGACTCCAACGCTCTCTGTGAAGCCTTAGAGGGGCTCTTGGATTGCAGACTTCTGTGACAGTGCTCACAAACGTTTTGATGGGTGCATTCCCTTGGGCGAGGTTTAGCTGTTGTTGTGTGACAAGCCTGTCATGTGCATCCAAACCTTTAGGCCTTACGGTGAGGGGTGTGTTCTGGTTATGTGAGCTTTGCTGCTGGTGCTGCGTTTTTCTGCTGCTGCAGCATTCTGCTTTTGGCGCTCAGACCTGGTGTATGCAATGCATCAATGCGGAACTGGGTGTTTGCTGATCCTTGATTCTATCGTGGAGCCAGCAGCATCAATCAAAGCAAGACGAGCCACCACATCTCTCGGGATATCTTACTGGCAACGCATGATTTAATGCAGTGAGCTGGTGTAGGGGACTCGCAGCAGAATAAGTACCTATTTGTTGATATTCCTGGACGGTGTGGTGTGATGACTAGCCTTCAAGGCTGTAACATTAACACCTGTTGCACTTCCTGTCGTTGCAATGGGCTCTGTCATTCAAGGAACGTCAGACTTCTTGGATTGATGGGGAAGCAGAGGCAGGCTTGTGTACAGAGTGCACGTGAAGTGTTAGGGTGCGCTGCATGTTCAGATACCTTGATGTGCAGGGCAGTCAAACGGGTTTTGAAGTGCTTGCCAATAAAATATCTGTGCGACATGTCACATAAGTGCTTGCCTAGTTTAATATTTGTTGCAGAAATACCAGCGGCCTGTGGGTCACCATACACACCAATGATGCATGCTGAGGTCATAGGTGTAAGGGAGCGAGTCTCTGCAGCCAGAACGTATCTGTAGGCATTCTGGAATGACTGCAGTGGAAATTAGGATGCACAAGGGGCTACTGTCTCTGGATACATGCAGACATCACCTGCGGCGCACGAATTGCATTGTTGCGCGGGCTTGAAGGCGTGTCTGCTGGTCACTTGAGCTGGCAGCCTAGAAAGTACATGGGGTGTTAGGTGGTTTAAACCCTGAGTGATGAGGATGGGACCACTCTGTGTGCGGCTGTTGGACATGTGAATACTGGCCAAGTGGTGTGGCTGTTTAACCAAGCGAACCTCCACCGCCCTGGACACAGTTGCCGCAGTTGCATATGCCTGAAGGTGCATGCACCTACATGCTGCTTGTGCAAATTTTGAGGGTCTGTGGGTGATCACGTAAAAACGTGTGGCATCTAATTAATATGAAGTATGATACTGTAGCTTCTTTTCCTGAGTATCGCACATGTCAGCACATGAGTGATACTCTTTCTTTCTGGGTTTTGAACTAACGTAGTCCCCCTGCAGAGGTTCAATCAGCCACGCCAGGCTGCAGCCAATGTCAGTCATGACAGTGCCATGTACATGCTACAAGAATGAGGAGGTGCCTCAGCAAATTGGTTCTGCTTGCCTGTAGTCTTGCTGAGCACTTCAGCTATGAGACTCTCACAAATCTTGCTAGACACGCAATGAACTTGTGCCTGCTGCACTAAAATGCAAGCAGCTGCACTGGGCACTGGCACTGGGTGCATACTACATGTCACACTGCAGTCACTGGGCAGGCCCAGGCCTCCATGTGTGAAATTTGCATTGCTGTGTAATCACCTTCCTGGTTTCTCCCGACAGTCCTCTCTGTCACCATAGTGCATCTTCAAATCGCTTCTTCTGCAGAACACATTGGTCTATCAACAATTTTGTTAGGACGTGCGCTTCCACGGCCCACAGTCTGCACGAATTTTAAAGTGTGGAGTAAAAATGCAGTCGATGCAGTAGGTCACAAAGCACCCACCGGCATCAGTAGGCCCCTTGGCAGTGCTGTCTATTCGTTTGGAAAGTTCAGCCTCAGTGATTTTGCCATGCAGCCATAAGTTGAGGAGCTGGCCTTGCCGCTTACCTTCCTCCCTAAATTCCTTTTCTTGCTGCTTCCAGTTCTGGCAGAACAGAGATGGTATGAGTCAAGCAGACCAGAGACATGCAACTTAGGGATGCTTTTGTTCTGGATTCTGAACCTGGGGGGTCGATCAAGACATCCTGCGAGGGGCCACTTGCCTTGTAATCCCTTGCGTCAAAGTTGAGTTCTGCTGTGGGGCCTTTCTTCTTGTACATGTGCAAATCGTAGGATCTTGCCGCCTCCTCCTCGTCCAGGTATGTTCCAATTTTCACTCGTTCACCTTCTGCATAACACATTGTATCACATCAGTGGCCAAAAACGTACAAATAATAAAGCCAGATCCCAGATTCTTGTTCAGTGATGTTCTGCACGCCTTGAGACTATGGTTCTCACCATAACCTTTAGTGCTGTTATATTCAAAGGCACGCCACAGAATTCCTTCCTCCCTTTCATAAAATCCATAGACCCCGCGGTAATCTGATTTGATGTAACTTCTGCCTGTTACAAAACAGAGTCTGGCTTCCTTGATCACTTAGGAATACTTGCTATGATCGGGCGCGTGTCCCATTTTTATTTGGCTTAAATAACAGCAAAAATCAATGATCTAGCAATATGTATGCATTATCTTACACATCTTATGCAATAACACCATGCAACCGATTAGATCAGTGTAGGCATTGAGTGTTTTTGGAAGGGTTTCGATCTATACCACAGACCGCCATATCTTTTTTGACTATATATATATATATATATTGATCGGCACTAAGTCGCGGAACAGATTAAATTTAAAGTGTGTAGCGTTGAATTGGCCCAGCGGATGGAAGAGCTGTCTGGCGCCATTTCCAAACGGTGCCAGGTTAGGCCTGGGCCGAAAAGCAAGCTTTGCCAACTTGGCAACTTGGAGCTCTTTCGCCATAGTGATAGCGATTTACAGAAGAAACTCCGCTGAGGATAACGTAGACTCCTTTACATCTAGACTTATATCTAGACTTGGGAAGGCCACCTGTCAAAAGCGACCATGCCATGTTCAGCTGGTTGAGCCAACCCGTAGCATATGCGAGCATATGGCAAGCAGGGAAGAGTGTGTTTTCTAGCAATCAATGACATTTTGACGTATGAATGCAAGTTTGATGGATGTTCATGAAACGGAAAGTGAAAATCAAGAGACACCGAACGACGCAAAATTGCTGAAGCATCTGAAATTTCAGTACCACGGGTGTTCATTAAGCCGCCGTTCTAGGTGCCACTCCAGGCACAAGCTCAGCTGGATTTGTTGTTTCAAAGGGTCAGATCAGCAAGGCGTTGGCGTATGCTTACATCCGGAAGCAATCAAGACATGGATACAAAAAAACCTTGCTTGCGTACGTGACGATTACGCCAGATAATCAATTACACATGAGTACAAGAGTTGAGATGATCTTTACGATAAATTAGAGGTGGCAGGACTTTGCAGCTGCAAATCATCTGAGAGATACAAAACAAACAGAGGGGTGCCAGATCAGGCTTTCAAAAGCCCATCGAGCAATGCAGTTGACGCACTTGCAGAGTTTGGAACATATCCCTTCTAGAGATGCAGGACAGTCCATGCCATCACTGTCTCATCATTAAAGCAAATTTCAGTTTTGCCCAGCTCATCAATCAAATAATGCTCACACTGAAACTCTCCCAGACCAATTTGTAGGCCCTACATTCGTCTGAGTGTCATCGTTTGGTCTCTTCCCTGTGCTCTCACGAGCACACTTGCCGCATGCCTCGGACATGCAGCTGGAAAGAATGAAGTACATGCGTTCACCGCTGGATGGGGCAGATGGCATCCAGCCAGTCGCGCAGCTTCCGCGCAGATGCCTGGCTGCCCATGACTTCCGCCACCTTCTCCAGCGGCAGCTCTGCCAGGCCGGCCAGGCTCCCGGCAGCCGCCATGAGCGGCCGGAAGTTGGCCTCTGTCACTCCTGGCAGCCGCCGCAGCACATCGATTGCGGCTGTGTTCACCACCGACTCCGAGCCTCCCCCTGCTGGCAGCCCATCCGCGCCCACCGGCACCCCTGCAACGCGCCCAAGAACATCCCTCCCTCCATGATTTGTGCAGAGAGCATTGATTCATTCAGAGAGCACGAAAATCGACGGATTCACCGCGCTGCATCCATTGAACCAGTGAGCCTACAGGATCATGCTCAAGCAGGGCAGTGGATGCAAGGTGAGGGCTGCGGTGAAGAGCATCTGGTTGCAGAGAAAGTGGCTGTGAGAAAGCTAGGTGGGCAGGCTTACCCACAAGGGCGGCAACTGCAGCGTCGGGCTCGTCCTGGTTGGCCTTGAGGGAGCGGAAGAGGTCGGTGGTGGCGTGCAGGGATCGGCTCCAGATTATGCGCAGGCGCGGGAAGTGCAGCGACAGCAGCACCAGCTTGCTGCCCAGAGTGTTGCTCTGCATGGCAGACGAGCATGTCAGCGACGGATTTGCCAAGTGATGGAGACACTTCATGCCTGCTGAAAGATCTCAGTCACACCAGATCTCAACAAATCCATAGTCTGAAAAGGACGCCCCAGAGGTTTCAATCCTGCACGGAAGCAATAATGCCGGACGTGGGGGGCTCTGATACTATAAGGTCAATCAGCATATTCCATTGCAGCAAGCAGGAACTAGAGCTTACATTGATGTCACTGCCGATCTCAGAGGTGGCGTGCAGCGCAAAGGCCTTGTCGCGCTCGAACTCGATGAGCAGGATGGGCGTCTTGTAGTGCTTGGACATAGACTCCGCCTGATGGAACAGCCGCCCCGACAGGAATGACTGCCGCAGATCGGACAGCGACTTTCGCTCCACACACATCTCCGGGGACAGCACATAGTCCCCCACCTGTGCATGCATGACCTCAATCTTTGTCTTGTATTAGATACCAAGTTCAGGGTGCAAAAGTGCAGGATTGTATCTTGTCCTGTAAATTGAGGCAAACCAGGCTCTGGCATGGATGCATGCAACCTGCCTGAGTGCACGATCTGAGGCAAGCGGCACCCCCTGCTAACACCTGCAATGCCTTGTAGAGGACGCAACAGTCATCAAACAGGAATTTATAGGAGCCGCAGGGCTCTGCAAGGGACAAAGGAAGGAGCATCCAATGATTTAGATGGGCCGGCACACCTCGAGGGTGACTGGGATGACCTCCATGTGCTGCTGGTGCAGCACGGAGGGCAGCGAGCTCATGAACTCGCGCACGTCCACAACCAGCTTGCGCGGCTGCCGGCTCTTGGGCTGCATCATGCCCCCGCGGCGCGTGATCGCGTTGGCAGCCGGCACCATGCCCGGGATGGCCTCCTCCACCCCCGGTTGCAGGAATCCCTCCCTCGGCTCCGCCCTCAGCAATGCCAGGTCCTGCACAGTGTGGACAAAGCCTCACACACAAGAAGTGACAAAAGTATCCTGCTGCCTGCATGCAGTGCTCTGCAATGCAAGGTGCCCTTGTGCCTTTAGCCATTTGAATGCTAGTGCCACACATTTCTTAGTGATGTGCCGATCTGCAAAGCAATCACAAAATAGTGCAGCCAGCCTGGACATCTTGTCCCTATTTCAATGCTGGCTGATAAGTGGGTTGGCATAACATGTCTGGAGCCAGCTGTGGCAGGGGCACATGGGCGCACCTGGCCGAGCTCTGGCAGGACCATGTGGCCCTTGGAGTGGATGAGGTCCTCGAAGACGCGCTGCTCCCGCTGCAGCGCCGCCATGTAGCGGTCCTGCTCAAAGCTGTCCTTGTAGCGCAGGTTGTACACCCGCAGCGGCGCCTTGCCCCTGCCTGCCGCATACACCTGCAGCCCCATACTCATTTGGTATACCAACCCCGAGCGCCTGTGCCTTGTGCAAGATTCCACTTCTATCTGAGTGTCCATCTCTGCTTTGGATATGAGCTGCCTGTCTTTGGATATAGCTGTGCTGGTGTAACGCATGCAAGAGGGGTCAGGTGGGTGCGACAAGCGACAAAATGTGAAGGTTCTATCACCTCCAGCTGGCGCACAAAGGCCACATCAGAGTCCACCATGACCACGAAGGATGGCTGCACGTCCCAAAGCACGCCGTCATTCCTGCTCTCCAGCGCGTGGAACGTCACGCCCTGCAGCATCGGGCTGTCAGCTGCGCCCTGCCCAGGTGGCTGGCCTTGCTCGTCCTCTGAAGCTTGCTCTCTGTTGCCCTGGGCAGATTCGCCATCAGCAGCGCTGCCTGGGGCCGCCTGAGGCGGCGGAGATTCCCCACCTGTCACCCTGCAAGACGGAAGACAGGTTCAAATTTGAAAACTTCTTGGCTGGGAGGTCGTAGGCAAGAGCAGACAGGCACGCAATGTTTTTGTTTTCTGGTTAGCCAGAAACACACCCTCTGCCACGGCTGCGAGCTGAGCCCTGCCCTCTGCCCCACCCAGAGCCGCCTCCCAAGGGACGAGAGCCATCCTTCCCTGCTGCTTCAGCATCGGCCGCCTTGTCCTTGGCGGCTGCTGTGGCCGCAAGCGCGCGCGCCTCGTCCAGCAGAGCCTGCTCCTCCTTCGGATTGTTCCTTGTGCGCGCCGCTCGCACCGCATCCAACCTGCACAATCCATTACAGCGTTTACTCTACCGCAGATCATATTGCCCACAAAAGTGCATCATCCAGGATTATGCCATAAACACCCTATGTGTCACTTGTGGGAGTCTTACATGAAAGGAAGGTGTAAGAAAAATCAGCACTGACCTGTCGCTGCCTCTGCCACGCCCAAATCGGCCTTGACCCCTGCCGCCGCGGCCGCCGCCCCCGGCAGACATAGATTCAGTCCCGCCGCCGCCGGACTTTCCTTTGCCGGCTGTCTTGCGTGCGTCCAGGCGCGTCAGCAGGTAGTCATTGAAGAGCTGCTGCATGACGGGCTGGACGTCTGACTGCAGCACGTCCCGCAGCTGCTGGCATGTGCGCATCTGTGCACGCGACACACAGGCTCATTCCTGCTGCCACCAGGGCAAGGTGTGGCATGCAATCTCTACTGCCTTAGTGTTGTTGAGACAAAGAAGTAGACCCAAAACTGCACCTCTTGCGCCACAATCAGGACTGGCGCCTGAGCAGTGCGAAGTGCAGCCTCTGCAGCAGCTATATCTTCCAACGCCTCCTGCTTGCTAGCCAGTTCAGCGGAAATATCTAAAAGCCGCTGCCTTTCCTCCTGTATCTCCTGTACATCCACAGAATTGTCTGAAATACCTCAAGTCAAGAGGACTAAACCTGTACCGGTATTACGGTATTGTCCCCGAGGTGACTGCAGCTGCCAACACTGATTAATGTGCTGCTGAGACATGGCAGTCATACCTGCACGATCTCTTTGACAAGCTCCCATTTGGGCAAGGGCTCCAGAGTGGGCACGACTTCCACAGCTTCGCTGCTTGCGCCAGCATCTGCTATGTCTTTACTCACAGCCCTCTTGCGCTTGCCGTTCTTGGCCGCTGCTGCATTCCTGGATGCTTGCTGCAGCTCATATACTCGCTTCTTTGCCTGCATAGAAAGAAGCTTGTCAAAGGTATAAGGTTTTCCACATTGTTCAAACCATAGCATTGACTGCTCGAATTCAGTGCCAGCATGCAGAGTCCTGCAGATGGTCCAGGATAAAGTGATACTTTTGACTCTTATCTTACCTGGTCAAAAATGGTGTGGGCAGCCTCTTGGAAGAGCCACACAGAGTTGACGCTCTCTCCCGCTCTCAGATTTTCAAGGTAAGAAAGGAAGGTCACGGCGTCAAAGCACAGCAGGTACTCTGCCAGCGTCCGCAGTGTGCGAAGATTATTGACAACCTGCCCAAAGATTCAGACCATAATCAGAGCAAATATGAAGCATTATTATGCTATCAGGCTCTACCCTTGTGTTGGATAATCCTTCCATCAACTTCCTGAGGGCAAGCCAGTTGACTGTCTCAAGTATGTATGTGGTACATTTTTAGTTGTATAAGTATTTGTATGTGGAGGTCCAGCATAGAACTGACCTGCTTTGTCTGAGGGGTGATGGTGTGCCAGACAGAGTCCAGCTGGCGGCGCACAATCTCGTCAAAGCTGCGGAAGAGACACTCCTCAAGGGAAAAGTCGCTTGTGTCAATCTTGTTGGACCGCTTCAGGTGCTTTATGCACACATCTAGCAGATCAGTGATGCTGTCATAAATAGCCACCATTGGAGGTGTCATCTCCTGTGCCAGCTCTATCACCTGTAAACAAATAAATGAAGCAACTAAGAATGCTGCGGCCATCCTGGTTAGACACAAGCACTGAGGCATCCATTCCCATCCCATGCACTCTCAAAAGCCTGCACCAGAGTTGCAACGCAATAGCTAAATTTGCGAGGCTGTTGCTGAGCCCTGCTTACCTCAATCGGCAGATCATTCAGAGTGTCCTTCACGTGGGCTTCAAAGCGTGGCCAGATGAAGAGTTTGCGCACATACAGAGCCTTCATAACCTTCTCCAGCTGCACGCACATGACCCATCCTATCAGAAAACCCCCAGAACAATTGTTTTGGGGTACGCTGTTCTGGAAGCCATGCTGGGTTCCACTAAAAATCATGCTGTGCATCCCGGTTTGAAAAGCCTTCAAGTGACACACCTTGCTGAAGCCTGCAGCAAAGGCATGCGGCTGGTCTGAAATGGCCCTGACAAAGCCACCCTGGTTGCCCTGCCGGAAGAGGCGCACGGCAAAGCCCTCCCCGGACATGTCAGTCACCGTGTGCGCATTCATTACCAGCAGGCCGGCCACCTGCAGAGATGTGAAACCTGGTCATGCTCTCTGAAAATATGCAGCCTTGGGACGCCTCAAAATTCAACACCACTGCAAGCCGTCAGGCCGATCAGCATGCACATGTCATGCAGTGTCAAGAAAATACTTTTTCGTTTTGAGGGCGCAAGACCTCATGCAAGATCAGAAAAGGGAGGAAAGCAGTCAGTCACTGCACCTGATGAGCCTGCAGCCGGTTGGTGAGCAGGTCCACCACCAGGATGCGGGTTGTGATAAACAAGCAGCTCTGAGTCCTGTACAGCTCCGCCCTGGCTGCTGCTGGCATCTCATTGGTCACCTCCACTGGCATCTGCGCTGCAGAGCCATCGCTTCCACCTGGCGCCTCATCTGGTCCAGATCCTGTTGATTGCTGCTGGCCATCAGAGGTGCCATCCCTTGCCTCGCTGCACAGGAAGCACAAGACTCACTAGAAGCTCAGCGAGAGGTTTGCATTGCTATACCAGCCTATGCATGATCATAACGTATGGTGGAACAGGATATGTTGTTGAGAGGATACAGTGAGGTTATACCAGCTCTGGAGTCCTGGATCCAAGCGCAGCAGCTCCTCTTTGAGCATGCTGCGCTGCCAGTCCCTGCAGCCCAGCACCAGCATGACACCGCGCTGGGCAGCATCCTTCCTGCGCTCCAACTGCAGGCGAACGAGAACTGCTGCAAGCCTCTGCCAGGTCAAGCCAGCAGCCATGACGCTGAGACCGTCGTCCTCCAGCAGCTCCTCCACCATGCGCCTCTGCACCAGAACCCATTCTTGAATATTTCTCTCGTTTTTCTGTCAGAGACTTGCTGCCTTCAGTGATCTCAATGCCTGCCTGCGACACCCTTGATCTGGAAAAAAGTTGAGGCAGACCCAGCAAACACGGCGAATTTCGCCCGATGATGCAGAAACGGAGAGAAAAAGGATGCTTGAATATTACTGGGAAGTCGAAAGATGCGTTGACAAACCATCGCACACCTGAAAGGGAAGGAGATGCGCCATCAAGTCAGCCTGAACATCTTCAACGTCTGCCTCCATATGAGGCCCACTCATAGATGTACAAGGACGGGCAGGTCGCACATTGTTACGACTTCTCGCTTTGATATAGTTATTTGGCTCAAGCGCAAGACTTGTCCCCCAAGTATTGGAGAAGTCATGGGAAGTCAGTCTCTGATGACTCATCAGACAAGTCCAGGATTGAGATTTCCTCTTCCAGTTTATCTGCTGTGGCAAAAATGTGGGTACTGATTTAGAAGGTTAACGTACAACATCGCTTCATATACTCTTGCCTGCTTAGCTTCGCACACAGATCTCTACCATCAGGTTGGGCAGATTTAGTGTTATCTGTTTTGCTTGCATGCTCGCGCCTGAACGTCATGTGGAGACGCGATAATTATTTAGAATTATTCTAGAAGCAAATGAGTCGCAGCTATTGCATAGGCTTCGAATAAGTCTAGCTTTGATCCTTCCAAACCAAGAACTGCAGAGAGCCTGGTCTCCATTGATCTCTCCCAATTGTGCTTTCTAGAGATATTTTAGCATGATTCATCTTCGATCCACAAGAAAGCTATGCAATAGCTTAAAGGAAGCCACTGGATTTTCACCCTTTGACCACCTGCACCGAGCTTGTACCAGTATACTCAGTTTGAATGATGCTTTGCCGGCATCATCTACCAACATTCCCGCAAGGTTCATGGTTTCTAGCGCGTACAAGTCTGAGTGGCCTCTGGAAGGAATTGAACACAGGACGTTCGGACTGCCTCTAGCGGTGAGGCTTTCGGAGGTGCGCTTTTGTAGAAATTGGTTTTTTAAAGACTCCTTTTCTAGATTGCATTCATCTCACAAGTGCCCACTGTGCAGGTAACATTCACCAGGCTGCTCAGCACTACTGCTGAGAAAGGGGCCGATGGCCTGCCAGTTCCCAAAGCAGTCATAGAAGAGAACACACAGAGCGAGAGGAGAAATCTACTTGAGAGGATACTGCCAAAATATATGCTTCCATATGCGCAGCTCATGCGTCTCCACGCTCCCATCGGTGCATGCATCTGACCAACTGGTCCTGCTTGGCATGCACAGTGCTTCACCAATCGCGTTGTCTGGCAACTGAGGTCATCACAACCTGCTGATGAAATCTGTTGCCAGCAGGGACTTGGCTTTTGGCCTGGCCATGTTTCTGGTCCATTGCTCTGGCAGCTCCTTCAGGAGCCCTTCCAGATGCCAAGCTCCTGGCACTATTTGGGGCAGGAGCGCTCCTGCTGCGAGGTGCTGGGTGCACCGTGAATGACCTGTGGGATAGGGACTTGGATGCCAAAGTGGAGCGCACCAAGAGTCGGCCATTGGCTGCTGGCACCATAACCCCTTTCCAAGCTGTGGGTGCGTGCACCGCCCTGCAGCCACATGCATGCCCATGAGGGCTTGTTGATGGACAATACCATGCGTTCTGTGCAGAGGCATCGTGCATGTGTATTCAACTCACAAGGTATGTGAAATGCAAATGCTGCAGGCTTCCTTGGCGCGCAGCTACTGTTGGGCCTTGCAATATTGGTGCAGCTGAATCCGTACAGCATTTTCCTTGGAGCATCTTCTCTGGGCCTGGTTTTCACATACCCCCTTTTCAAGCGCTTCACGCACTGGGTATGCATCTGGCTCACGAAGTGGCACCACCATCCCCCTGACTGAGCTGCAAGCTCATGGCATTGTCTCCAGCTACTCCTGCAGTTGTGAGGTTGCCATTTCTATTGACGGATATGATTTGTGTCCTTTGGTGTTGCAGCCGCAGGCATTCCTGGGGCTCACATTCAATTGGGGAGCGCTGCTGGGCTGGGCAGCGGTGCATGGTTCTTGTGACTGGGCCGTCGTCCTGCCCTTATATGCCAGTGGAGTTTGTTGGACCCTAGTCTATGACACCATCTATGCCCACCAGGTGAGTCATCTAATACAACAACTTTTTAATTCTGGGGTTAGTTGATCTTTGCAAAGGCCATCCCACGCCACAACACAACAGGACTCGTTCTGGTTATAGGCAGCAGGACAGCAGAATTCTGCAACTTTTCAATTGATATTTGAAGTGCCTTGCGTTGCAGGACAAGACTGATGATGCCATAGCAGGGGTGAAGTCCACAGCGCTGCTGTTCGCTGACCGCACAAAACCGTGGCTTGCCACATTCGCTGCCAGCCAAATTGCGCTACTGTCGTTGACAGGTGAGAATTTGTTCACCTAATCATTTCCCCTCTGACGACTGCTATGAGGTCGGACATACTCGACATGCAATCATCTGGTAATTTCTGCAATGACTGTTGCGCAGGTAGCATGGCAGATGCAGGGCTGCCTTACTATGCAAGCCTGGCCGCAGCTTCAGGACATCTAGCATGGCAAATCTCCAGTGTCAAGCTGGACGATAGAGGGGATTGCATGGCAAAATTTGTATCTAACAAATGGTTCGGTGCCATTCTTTTCAGTGGCATTGTTGCTGACAAGCTGTTACAATAGAACATACAGCCAGATTCTAAAAATATCAGGACACATTCTTTGTCCCTGATTCATGGGGATCTCATGTATGTAATAGCACAGCTCCACATGGAATACTGCCGCAGTATGTATATATAATACTGCGGCAGAGCATTCTGCAATTACCAAAGGGCAAGAGCTATCAGGCAAGCAGAAGTTCTTGTCAGGCGTAAATTCCAACATTTGTGTGCCAGCTGATAATGTTACAGCACTCCACAATCCGAAATGGTAACATCCTTCTTTGGCGTCCCATCATCCGAAGCAGCGTCTTCATCTGTACACCACCACATGCACAATGATGATCAGACAACGCCTCTGCCTGTTTGTGGTGCCGCGTGCTGATACCTTTTTGAACTCAGCAGAAAGGTGGTTCTTTCAGGAGATCAGTCACCTATTTTCTGCAAAATTTGGAGCCCTTCCACAACTCTTCCAAAGACAACATGCTTGCCATCGCACTGCGGTGCTGGGGCTAGGGTGAGAAAGAACTGACAGCTGCACACAGACACATCATTGCTGAGTTATAAATTGACAACAAAAACGTAAAATTTTGTTGAAAATTTAACATTGCCTGATGCATCAAAGCTGGAGGCACCTGTTCGTGTTCTTCCCTGAATTCGCCATGCTCAAAACGCCAGTCTCATGCTTCAGCTTCAGTCCAGGCTTCTCATCATTGAACTTGCCCCCATAGATGCTGTCACTTCCTGATCCATCTCCTGCAATCGGAACAAGGTAAACCAGGGGGTGTGTCAATCCGAAAATTGGGCCGCAAGCGAGCGAGCCTTGGCAGTGGATCAGAGACATTTGACAAGTTGAGCACCAGATATTTTGGTCCAGAACATCTCATGAGAGGCAGTCAAATATCCCCTACCTCGGACCACATCACCTCCTTGGCAGCAGAAGCCCTTCACAATTCTGTGAAATTTGCAACCCTGCCAGCATGCAGACAGTCTTTGATAGCTTCCCTGCTCATCAGGATATCCACTTCTCTGTCAACGCACCGGAGAGACAGAGCATATAGCTTGCTTTTTGCTTGCCTTATAGTGAAGCGGCTTCTTTGAGGCTTTCCCTAAGCCCTTGGAACCATCTATGAGACATTTAAAATTCTCAACAGTCTTGGGCACCTGCATGCATGAGAAGTCCCGATGGTCGGCAATTTTGGACAGCTTGCAATCATCTACATGAATGATACATGAAATTCTCAGAGCGTATGTTCACCTCCTTGACAAACAACTCGATTATTAATCTTCCTGCGCGGATCTCTGCAGGAGCTTCAGCTCTAAAGTCGCCCTGCTCTAACAAATGACATATTTGAGATTCAGGTGTCATTCCAGCACTGTCATTAGCCTGTGAGATCAGAATGTATTTATAAAGCTTGAGAAAATAAGGAAAGCTGACCTTCTTGGACCAGGTGGGATCTGCAAGAAAGGCCTCCTTCAGCACTTCCGTGCTCTCTCTTTCGAGATCTACAAGAGGTCCTGACAGCCCAAACTGCACCAGAAAAATCGTAAATGTTCCAATGCTGTCATCTGATATTCGACAGTAAGAAGGGGGGTTCTGCCATCTACCTGAGGCCCAGCCTTTTCGTAGAAAGCAGATGTCAGTGTGAAAGCAGTCACTTGTTCAGCATAGACTGCTGCGTCTCCAATATCAATATCAAGAAATACTCTCATGATCATCACATCTTCCCCACGTTTCTCAACGAAGGATCTCTTGATCTCAGAGACGTCCAGGGATCTAGCTTCCTGAGCGAGGGAAGGTGCCCCACCCAGCTGCAGCATGCATGCCACTCAATCCCGCTCTTCGTCCCTGCAAGTGACAGAAATGCACTGGGTGTGCTCAATAATTTGTGAAAATGCAACCGAGTGACGGTTGCACGCGCCAATTTAGAGTCTTATTTGTGTTGTAATGTGCATGCTGTTTTCCGAAAATGAGATTAAGCTCAACTAAGTCGATAGTGAACATCTGTCCTCTACAAGAAGCTTACTGAAAAAATAACATTCCTTTCAATGTGCGTGGATAATTGCACTTATTGTAATGCTCTTTGTGGACATCGGGGGGGGGAGTTGAGCCTTGAAGGTTTCAGAAAATTTAAGTAGAGAAATCGCTGAAGCCAACTATGGATCGCAGCATCTCACCAAAGAGAGGTGAAACTTCGGCAGTATAAAGAAAAATCTGAGTCATTTTCCCACTGCCCAGTGTTCCTGCCAGGACTGAGGCAGTGCTTGACCTGCAGGGCGAACTTGCAACAATGTCATCACAAGCAGATTATGCAGGCATGCTGGCGGCTGCACCAGCAGGTCTTCCTGTAATTACGCTGAGCAGCCAGGCGGGCTATATTGCAGCAAGCACAAACTCGAGGGGATGATAAATGTCCGAAACAAGCCTTGCGCTCATGCAGGCTGCAAAACACAGCCCTGCTTCAACACGTGAGGGTGCAACAGGCCTCATAACACAGCAGTGTGGCTTGAAGGTTGTTGCTGCAGCGTCCATTTAGGCACAGAATGGCGTGAACTTCATGATTCTTGCAGACCAGGAGCAACTGTGGGCCTGTACTGTGGTGACCACCGGTTGCCAGGCTTTGTGAATGTGAAGCAGAAGCAGTGCCATCAGGCAGGCTGCAATGCGCGGCCATCCTTTGGCGTGCCGGGCTCTGGCCCAGGGCGTTACTGCAGCAAGCACAAGATGCCAGGTCTGACAGATGCCTCACTCACATTTGATTCAATGTGCATCAGCAACCATATCATTGGAACATAACAATTTGTGTCACGATCGTATGGTTCTCTGCTCAGCATCACGGGAGAAATGGCACTTTTTGGGACCCATTGCAGGCATGATGGATGTAAGGAACAGGCACTGTGCCCACAACGGCTGCAGCAAGTGCCCCAGTTTCAACACACCTGGCGAGATTATACCTCTCTATTGCGGCACCCACAAGCAGGCGATAATGGTTGATGTGAAGCACAAAGCACAAGGTACGATGGTGTTTTACGATGGTGTTCTGTAGGACTGTCAAGTGCGCTGCCTCTGTCCTCATTCAGAACCCATGGGTGTCAAAGCAAACTGCACACTCATTGGCTTAAGATTCACTGTGGGCACACTTATATTGCAGGGAGCTTGGCAAAGCGATCTGGGGAGGCAGACACAGGGCTGGTGGAAGGGAAGAGAAAAAGGGGGCTGCCCAGTGATATGACCACTGGGGGCATGCAAGCAAGCTCAACTGGAGAGCCCTCTTGCATTATGCAGCAGCAGTCGTGTATATTGGACTCACATGAGGCAACTGAAGAGGATCAGAGCGCTGATTCAATAGACAGGTGCACACATCTGGAGTTCCAACTCTGCATGAACTCTCTGCAATGAATTTATTGTCACGTCCTGCAGCTCCATTTGTCCCAGACATTCAATGTAGTAATCATTACTATTGAATGTGGCTTTGGCAGGGTTGCTGAAAGGACATTCGCGCTCCCATGCTCTCGAATCCATACACTGGATCAGGCAGGAATCAGCTCAGGAGTACAGCTGGTCGGTAGAGGTGCTTGCATGGGGTCAGAAGCCAACATGCCTGTGGGTGTTGGTGAAGCCCCTGCTCAGGGACAGCCACAGGGAAGCTTCATGCAAATGCTGGTTGAAGGGGCTGCCCCGGGGTAGTGCCCGATCAAATGAATATTTCAATGCTTCTCCACACCGTACAGGAATGTCATCACTGTTCAGGCCAAAACAAGATGCGCAAAAGAATTTATTGCTTGTGCAGACATACTTAGAAAATCTGGGGCTTGCTTGACATCACTAGTACTTCTAAGATGTAAACTTGTACTGAGGCATGTCAAAAATACACTGGTCTACTGGAATTGGCAATGCGGCATCCTGGACCTCAAGTCTTCAACTCAGCAGTCAGATGCAATTTGCTAAATGCAAAAGGCGTTCAAATGTTGGTATGAAACTAACTAAAGATGTCATCTAAAGACTCCCGTGGGGGAGTGTCAGACTGGCTGTTGACCTTTCGCCTCTTAGCTGGCGGCGCCCGCTGCATCCATGCAGTGATCTTCCCCTGCCGTTGACCTGCAGATGAAGGGCCCACATTACTATTCAGTCATTCTTCTCAGGGTGAGCCCTTGGTCTACAGCCTTTCACGCCCAGCTTACACACCAGGCTGCACAGCGAGCCCAACAAATTCAAGAAAGCTTAACAGTGCGCACCTGCGTTTGCACCTGTTCTCCTGTTGGCTAGGCTGAGGGCGGGAGGTCGCTCCCCCTTGCGGAAGCTGCCTGGCAGCTGCAGGTCGGCCCACACCGGCGCATGGTCTGAGCCCTCAAAGGTGCTCCAGATGCGCACGTCTGTGAACAGGTCCTCAAAGGGCTCCCCTGCTAGTTCCTGTGTGTTTCCCAAGTTGCTCACACTCTGAAAGAAACAAGTGGGTTGGTGTGCCCCTCACACGGATGTGGTTGGTGGGTTCAATTGCTCAAAATGCCTTGCGAGAGGCTGTTCTCCATATGAGTGTAGGTTTGGGAAAGTAGCTGTGTGGATCACCTCCTCTTCTGGGGCTGCTGTATGGTCCTTCATGGCTGGATCAGGCCTGCCGGCCAGCAGGAAATCCACCCTGCTACCGTGATTGCGCTTCCTGGCTAGCGTTGCCATGTTCCAGACAGTGTAGGCCTTCTGCTCACTCGGATGCATCTTCCTGCATAAGCAAGATGACGCTTGATTCAGCCCCAGCAGGTGTGTAGTCAGAGACTGGAAGAGCAATACCCAAATCCTGCACATATCTAGGCAATGACAAATGCTTTAGTGCAGATGTTGTGCTGGATACACTCTCATCCCCATACTACCAGATCTTGCATATTCTGGCACTACCAGTGGTAGGCTGATGATGGCTGTAGTGCAGACATCCAGCCAGCTTGTCACACTCAGCCTCCGCCAGACACAAGTTTTTGCTTTGCAGGTTATGTGAGCAGCGTACCTGAATAGATCCACCAGGGGGCCGCCCTCCTGGTGCAGCCATCGCCGAAACCATGCTCTGTCTGGCCGGTCTGTGAGCATGGTGGCCTGTATGTGGGCCGGCGCGCGCAAAAAGTCACAGTGGTCAATTGGATAAGGGGCAATGTTTAGATCCCCTGCAACAACTACTGGTCGACCAGCCTCTAACACCCCCTCTAACCTGTGCTGGAGCACCTGCAGCCAAGCTGAGTGTGATCAAGATTTGTAGCTATCTCTATGCTCGAAGCAAGCAGAAGATTGATCTCAAGATTAGAACAGTACAGAGGAATGTCTATCACCTCATAGTACTGCATTTTGAATGCGAATCGGTCGCTCGTGATGTTTGTAACTGCTGGGCCGTAGCAGTTGAACAGCACGAATGCACCGTGGTCCGTGATGACACAGCGCCCCTGGTTGTCAACCATTTCCAAGTCCTCCCTCATATACCTGCATGCATGCAAGGGAAGAGAGGTGACACATGTGCATGCAAGGTCATCGTACACCTGCATTTGAAGATTAACATTAAATGAAGGGACAATGTGCTGAGAGCGGTGCCCAAATGAAGGACAAACCTGTCCCAGAAGTTGTCTGAAGGGTTGTAGTGTATCCTGGTCAGGCCTTCCTTGGCCATTTGATCATTTTGAGGGCCAACCGTCCCTGCAAGACCCTCTTCTGCAGCCACAGGAAGGGCACTGCCCGTCCTGCAAAAAGTTGCTACTCCAGAATAGCCCGAGCGGTAAGTGCAAAACGAGAAGAGTGAGGTCCTGCGTTTTACATGGGAGAAAAACATCTCATCAACCCACACGAACATGATATTGTTGTGCTGTGGTGGCTGTGCTGGAATTCAGGACAAGACAAGTAACTAGATCTACTTCCAAGGTTTTCAGTGCACTTTGACTCACCAGCCATCAGCAAGAGCAAAGCTGTGAAGCTCTTCCATGTCCTTCTTTGAGAGCTTGGTCTCTTGTATGCATATGATATCTGCATTTACCAGACAGCAGAGCTCAGACTCGGGGTACCAATGCAGCAAAATTACAGGGCATTGCGAGTCGAGCCTCGAAGACCAGTCTTGCCCAGAATCAAAGAGGCCGTGTACGCGCCGGCATCTAGAATTCCTAGCATTTTGGAGAGACTCTCGGATCTTCTTAGTAATACTGGCTTCAGGCCATCCACGTTCCAAGTCAGAATCCTCATTCGTCCTACCGTCAGCTACTTTCTCCCTCACAATGTTACTACAGCACCGGCAGATGACATCTATCGAAGAATACAGGATATCGCGCTTTGAAATTTACATCTAGATCTCTAATTCAATCCTGTTCAAAGAGAGCATTTGCCAAGTTTAGAGGCAGCTTCCTCGAGCATGGAAGCTGGAGCCCCTAGCTTCTCCTCTCCATCCACAACCAGCCTTGCAGTCCTTTATGGCAGTTGATACTTGTCTGCGTGCTACTGATGGTTTGAGATATGTGGGACGCTTAATCAGCCCTGTGTGGCTGGAGCCATATTACTGGAAAAGTTGTAATCTCTCTCTTTCTCTCTCTCTCTATAGGCCTGGCTCAGACAATTTGTGAGATGCAATGAGTTTAATTTGAAGATGCACCTGCTGAGGGCAGCAAGCAATTCCAATGGTGTAGCATGCTAGTGATCATGTGACATCATGATCATCATGGGTGCATGCGTGCAGGATGCAAATTCACTCAAACTTTGCATTTTCATTTCATCGTCAAAAGTTTGACTGAAAACCATCTTGCAAGAGCTGCCTTGCGATGCGCTGCTGATGACTGATGGTCCCTGATCCAGTGGAATAGCTTCCTAGCAGTACAAAAGATTTCTACAAACCCCCGTCCAGAGTATCACGCCATCATGGCAGCATATATCTTGCCTGCCAGACAGTGTCTTAACACACGTACTTATAAGTACTGAAGTGCCCCGGCTCTGCCCATCCTCACCCAAGATGAAGGGTTGGTATGATAGTGTGACCAAATAAGACCTGAAAGGACCCTCTTGCAAAACTCTATCTAGGTCTTACTCGTCCTTACTCGAAAACTTTACTGCGCTCCAGAAGCATTTTTGTCACAGACCCCATGAGACTTGCTTCCCATGACGCAAGTCTCTTGAACAGAGGACGGAGAATCCAGAACGGACGTCCAAGAGGGTGAAATCCAAACCGCAGCGCAAGGGACCACAACTTCCGATGCGTGTGCCATTCTGAATACCCGTCCTCTCGCAGCATGATCTGCATGCGCAATGGTTGCACGGGTACGCCCCAATACGCTGAGCACTAAATTGCTCTGATTACGCCAATTTGCTACCACCACAACGTCAGTACGTCCTCACAGTACTGTAGTACTCAAATCCTGAAAAGTGAAGTACCCAGTGCAACCATGGCATCCGTTCACTTCTGGCGGGCCTGCTCGAGGTCGGTCATGAGGCCGTCGCAGAGCTTGCGCAGCTTGTGGCTCTCACGTTTTTCCTCGGCCAGCTGCTCCTGCAGCGTCGCCTGCTCTGCGCGCAGCTGCGCCCTGACGCCTGCAAACTTGTCGTTCTCGGCCTTGAACGTGCGCAACCGCCGCCGCAGCTCCTCCGCCTCCTCGTCCTTCGTGTACACCTGAGCAAAGGTATGCTGGTCAGACAATAATCCCATGCGCTATGAGATCTCTTATATTAGATCTAGACAGCTGCATGCAATGCCGTGTGCACTCCAACTGGCCACTGACAAGACAGCCTGCATTGGTGCATTTTGCAGGTAAGACCTGCAGCGCCAAGGAGCAGGGCACTCACAGCAGCACCCTGGCCTGGCGGTCCCTGGGAATGAAAAGCAGGTGTCTTCCTCAAGGGTCATGCAGTGGTGCACAGCAGACTAAGGACGTGATACTACCATCCCTAACATGATAAAAGAAAGAAAAGATGATCCCTCACACTCTGTAATACAAAGTTACATGGCATGCCAGGGAACACACGGTAAATTGACAGCAATAGAACAAGGGCGTCCCGCAAGGGGCGTACCTCTTTGGTGGCGCGATCGCGGGCGACCTGCGCGGCGGACACCTTGGTCTCGGCCTCCTCCGCGGTCGCCATGAGCGCCTCGCGCTCGGCCTGCAGCTTCTGCAGCTGCGCTTCAAGAGCGATGTTCTTGCGCGACGCCCTAAGCGCCTCTGCCTCTGCAGCCGCCAGCGCATCGGCCGCATGCTCGGCCTCCGCCCTGCAGCTCTGCATGGCAAAACGACCACTTTATTTAAAAGCCAATGTCACAGAGGCAATCCGCGCCTCCATGAGCCTCTTCAAGATGGCATTGGCCTGTGCAGAAATCTCATGTCAACAAGGCAGCAAGTTCCCTCATTGCAGCAATGCCCCACGTCAGGGCCTGTTCAACAAATGCACTGAGGCGTGCACACGCAGTCCATTCATGGGTGCATCAGCCGATAGCAATGTCGTGTTCTGGTGATGTCAACAGATGCACCAACACAGAGAAGCACTGGGACAGCGTGGTGAGGCAGCTCACCTGCAGCTCGTCCAGGAGCTGCTCGATCTTGTGGGCGGCGTTGTCAGCGTCCAGGTCAGCCTTGCGCACCTGCAGCTGCGCCGTGGCCACCTGCAGCCACAAGAAACTCTCACTGTAAAGACAATGCACCACATATGCGGTAGCTGTCTTTCCACACAACAGCACGCCTGCTGTTGAGATGGAATGTGCTCAGCAGTGGTTGCCTCCTTTGAGTTACTCTTGCATGTGGCTAAATTTGCACTTCAACATACATGCAACTGCAAACTGGTCTGACTGCCAAAATAGGCCTTGCAAGACAAGGCCAGAAAGGGGCAGCAGAAATATGCCTGGGCGCGCCACTTCTCGTTGGCTTCCAGGGCGGCGGCGCGGCTGTCACGCAGGCGCGCCATCTCGCTGCTGCAGCGGTCGTGCTCCTCCTTCAGCGGCAGGTACTTGCTGCGGTACAGGATCTTGAACTGCTGCTCCGTCAGCGCATGGTGCTCCTGCACCTGCAGCCACAAGCACACCGGGGTTGCCACACTGACAACGAGGAAAAAGGAGATGTGCAGCGCAGTGCATGATCAACTGTCTTGAGCCGTGAAGGCATGTTCCTTTTATTGAAGGATAATATTTGGAAGTTTGCTGTATTGCCTTGCTTACCTCCTTCTTGTCTGCCTCGGCCTTCAGCAGCATCAGGCGCAGCTCCTTCTGTTCCTTAGCCATGGCCTCGAAGTCACCCCTGTGTGGAAGCCATAATGGTGGGTGAAACCTTCCCTTCTGCACAGCTTAAAAAATACTCACCAAAATTACTTTGAGCGGGATGCAATGCAGTAAGAGATTGGCAAGCATGCAACTGAGGTCGGCTGGCACACCTCAGAATCTGCTCAGACTTGTCCTGTTCCTCCAGGATGTGCTGCTGCTGCTCCAGATCCTCCAGCATGCCCTCCAGCACTGGCTTCAGCACCTACACTTGGCAGCCCTACTACTGTTACATACATACTCAGGACATTTAGATAGGCAGGATAAAAACTAATAATGTAAAGGAGTAAATCACATTGGGGAGATGTGAAGCATGCGCACATTCACAAGGCGCTGGGTGTCAGTGCCCAGCAGGCCAGCCTCTGCAGCAGCTTCCTCCACCATTTCACACGCCCGCTGGCCATTGGACATCGGCGCATAGGCGGATACTGCTTGGTCCACATCCTGTGAAAATTGACAAACTCCCTTAAGACAGTTCATTGGTGCCAACACTTGGGCTTCACAGTGTCTTGTGCCCATGTATCATGCCTCATGTCAGGGGAAAACCGCTACCGGTACACGGAAGAAACCCCAAAGTTGACAGGCGCCTAGCTTGTGAGTCATCTTTCAAGCTAAAGCAAGTGGAGGGGCATCTTTGCCTCCACAGGAGGGTCGGCGATGTACGGAGCAGCATTGGGCCTGAGAGCATTGGCAGGCGTGATGAGGCCGCCCAGAACAAGCTGCGCCTCCAGAGCGAATGAGTCATCAAATGCCGGGCTGTCTGGGTTGCCGGCATCCCCATCTGCCTCTGCACTCTGTGGAGTGCTCATGTCAGCCAAGGGGGCGGCAGCAGCTGCCACAGGAGTGAGCTGGCTGCAGGGCTGGTGCTGCAGTGGTGGAATTGGCTGCGCCAGGGTGGCAGGGGAAGGCTTGGAGGGCCCTGAGCTGGGCTGAAGTTGCGGCGAGGATTCCAGGACTGACGCTGCCGACCTTGCAGACGAGGGGTGCAGGGGAGGCGTGAACCTGTGAAAAGCAGAAAGATCTGGTAAAAGGAAATCCAAGCACTGCCATGGTCCTTTTTTGTTCCATGGCTCTATGGGGACAGTTGGAAAATCCCTGGAGGGCCCTGCATTGTTGTCATATAGCGTGCATGCATGAGCTTGTCATTGAAGCTCACCCTGTGCTGATGCGTCGAGTTGCCGGGGGTGAGAAGTCCTCGAGGTTGAATTTGGTCTCCAGGGGTGTGCGCTGCCCATCCTGGCCCTTGCTCTCACTGGTGCGGATGCGCAGGTTGGGCCTCTCGCTGGCCAGCGAAGCACTTGCCTCTGCATGAAGCAACATGCACACAGTCAGGTATTATGCATGCTGAAGACTCTGACATGGCATTGAACTTATTCAGATGCAGCAGGCAGTTGCGAAGGTTACAGTCGAGCTTTCATGATGAAATGCACATGGTGGACTGCATGCGGCATTGCATGTGACAGCAGGATGCATGCATTAAGAGGCATTGTACCATTGCAGGGGGCGCACCAGAGAGGGCCTCAGCGGGTGTATCAGGGCTGAAGACCACGTTGTTGTTGCTGAGGAAGGGGGCGGGGTCGGCAACGCGCGGGGCGGTCGACGGCGTTGCCTCCTCCGTGCTCATCCCACCGGCGGTGTGGTCCCCAAAGCCCGGGAAGGGCACCACAGACGCCGGCGTCAGCAGCTCGTCATCCGCATAATTGCGCGGCTCCATCTGCAGCGTGCGCAGGCCCCTGACCGGTGTTTCCATGTCCGCCCCAAGCTGAGGCGCTGCAATGACCGGCTCTGTTGCGGGCAGCTGCACCTCGGTTGCCGGTGGGGACAACTCCTCTGCTGGGACCGCGGCATGTGTAGCTGGAGTGTCTGGCAGCTGATTGGCGGCTGCGAGGGCGGCTTCTGCCTCTGGTCCTGCTGCTGGGCTGGCCTGCCAAGTGCCTTCGGTGGTCACCTCGGCTGCTACTTCTTGGGCCTCCTCCGGCGCATCCACGCTGACGATTACCTCTGTTGCAGAGCCAGTCTGTGTCGGAGAGAGGGCTTCTGTGGCGGCAGCAGGCTCATAGACAAGCGGCTGGGCGTTAGCGTGGGGAGAGAGGGGGGTGCGCAGCACGCCGGCCGACTTGGGCGTGGCCGGCTTGGTGCCTGGAGAGCGCGCAGCAGGGCTCGGGGAGCGAGGCAGCGAGTCCACGCTGATCACAGGCGACGCCGGTGCAGCGTTCTCATCGTTGGCGGCCAGCGCTGTCTGCAGAGGTGATGGGCGCCAGCGCGGCGACGGGGACAGCGACTTGGACGTGGATCGCTGCGGGACGGGCGTCTGCTGCGCGGGTGCACTACGCTCCAGAGCTGCCGGCTCCGGTGATGCCAAAACGTTGGCACCCACTGGTGCAGGGTCCTCAGCCTCCACCTCGACGGCAGCAGAGTCTGTGCTGGTGTCGGGCGTCTCCTCATGTGCAGCTTCCAGGGTATCCTCTGCGGTCGCCTTCACAACCACGGCTGCTTCCACAAGGACAGCTGCCTCCACAATGACGGCTGGGCTCGCAAGTTCTCCACTCACCGCTGCCGTGCTCGCCGGTGATTCTGGCGGCGTTTCTGTCGCCGCGGCACTGCCCTCCCGCTGAGGGGCCTCCTGCGGCTTGTCATCAGCCTGCTGCACCGCCAGAGCCTCTGCCAGAGCGTCTGTGTGCGCGGCATCCGGTGCAGGATCCTGCCCGTCCATGTCCAGCCGGACAGGCGCGACGTCGGCTGCGCGCTGTTCCTTGGACGGTCCTGCAACCTTCTTGGCGGTGGACACTGGGACCTCCAATTGCTCAATGTCGCAGATGTGGGAGATGAGCTCGTCCACAGCTTCCTCCAGGGGGCTGTCCAGCTCCCCGGAAGCTGCCGAGCTGCCGGCGGACTTGGCCGAGCCGGGCCGCGGCGGCGTTGCCAGCGACCGGCGGCTCACTGGCGACAGGGAACGCCTCTGCACTGGCAGCGAAGGGCTCCTCACTCCTGGTGACTGCGCCGCCGGCCGGGGCGACTTGGGAGGGGTCTGCGCTTGCAAACGTGAACCAAAATCAGGGGCCTACTTTCACAATTATATGATGGGCGAGTGGCCCCTGCACTGTGCATAGTATGAGAGCCCACACAAGAAACCTGCACGTTCTGTGCAGTGCACGTTGGATGGCTTAGACGGCAGACATGTGTACCTCTGTGAGGCGCCGAAGCTCTGGCGATGGCTGCAGCGCCGGGACAGGGGGCCGGGCGGTCAGGGCCGTGTCGTCCAGTGTCTCTTCGGCGGTGACACTGCTGACGTCGGAAGCGGCCTCTGACGAAGCTTCCTTGATCAGAGAGAAGTGGGGCGAGTCGCCGCCCAACACCGCGGCTCCAGCCTCCTGCTTGTGCTGCATCTCCTGAAACAACTCATCGGCGATGGCCTGCACGCGTTCCTACACACCACACAACACGTGTCAAGATGTTTGCAGTAGTCCTCTGCATGCAAGGTTCCCAAAATCCATCATCCCTGTCTGACGATAGCTATGGAAATTCAGACATTGCATTCCAGTTGCCCAGGTCTAAATGGATGTACAGATAACCTCCTAGTGAGAAGAAGTGCACGAGCAGAGTACAGGCACGGATTGATTGCATACCCAGAAGGCATGGATCTTCACCTGATCGGCGGGGTCGAGCGGCTTGGACATGACTTCCTGCAGCAGCACACACTCGGCCTCGTCCAGGCTGCGCTCAGACACCAGCCGCTCCGCTCCTGGCGACGGCTCCGGAGTTGATGCCCCAGCACTTGTGTCAGCGCTGATGTGGACATCCACCGTCAGCACAGCCGGCGACGCGGCGGCTACTGGGGTCTGCTGACAGTCGCTGTCCTCACTGGCGTCCGCCGCTGCAAGGCTCAATTCATTTGCGCCGCCAGCCACGGCGTCGGGGGATTTGTCGGCCTCCAGAGTCAGCGCTGGGAAGGATGCACGGGCCAGTGGGCTGCTGCTGACAGATGAGGCCAGCTTTGCAACCTGCGGCGTCTGTGCACCCTCTGTGGCGGCAAAAGATGGGAGATTCCTGGCTGCGCTGGTGGGGGTGTCTGCGAAGGCCTCAGACTGGGCCTGCAGGCTGATGTGCGCAGGGCTGGGCTCCTCCAGGGTGGCCTGCAGCAGCGGGCTGTCGAGACTGTCCAACTCCCTAGCTGGGCTTTCTGGCCCATAGAAGGGGCTGCTGCAGCGGACCCTTGCCTCTGGCACTGTGACTCTCAGCTCCTCCTGAGCGCCAGCTGAGATCTTGCACTCCTCTGGAAGAGCGAACTTAGCCTTCTGTTTTGCTGCGGGGTCTGCATCATCGTTCAGGCCCTCTCCCAGTGGTGCCACGGCCTCTGGGCTCTGAGAGACATGCTGAGCCTCCTTGCCAGCGCCGCCTGCTGTCTCCTCTGCAGCCTTCTCTGGGACTGGCGTGCTTGAGTCTGCGGCAATTGCAAATTCCTGTGTGTCAGGGGAACCGCAGGTCTCTGCCACCTGCTGCGCCTGGGCTGCAGGTGCCTCTGGCTCAGAGGTGTCCTTTGCCTCATCCAGAATTGCGCCATCCAGCTGGTCAGCTTCCACCAGATCCAACCTGCTGTCTAGCACATCTGCGCTTGAAGCCAAGGCACCAGACTCTGCTGCCGCCGAGTCACAGCCGCCGAGGGCACTCGTCTCCGATGTCTCTGAGGGCAGCTCGCTCTCATCTGCTCCTGCCAGCTCTCCTCCGGGCGACTCAACATCACCCTCACGTGCGTCTGGCTTGACTGATCCAGCGGCTGGCACATCCGGCGGGGAGCTCTCTGTGTTGGCTGCTTGTGGAGCGGCGATTGTCTCATCTGCGCTGCAGGCATGCTGCGTCAGGATGTCCTCGAAGTCTGTCTTCTCGCGGATGGGGCTGGTAACCTGCAGGGCGCCCTCTGAGGCCAGCTTGCGGCTGGCCCTGTGATGCGCGCCAGCTTGCGGGCTGTCGGGCAACTGCAGCGGCATCGGGACGTCATCCTGCAGCCCCTCCTCTGTGTCCTTGCTGGCCATTGTGTGGCTGCTGCCTCCAGCATCCTCACCTGGTCATTGGCAAACATGTCGGCGATCAGAAATGCTGCACTGAGATGCATCCTCATGACATGCAGTACATGCAGACACTCAGAAAGAGCATCGAATAGAGCTGAACACAGTGTGATATGCAGCGCCAGTGAACCACTGCTGGGTGGTCATCGGTGCCACGCACCTGATTGTTCGTAGGATCCAGCAGTGTCCTCCAGGCTGTCGGCCACGGCCTGCGCCTTGCCGGTGTCATGCAGCGCGCCAACAGATGCCGCCTGCCTGGCGACCAGCTTCTGGATGGACACCAGCGTGGGGGACGGCTGCGCAGGTGACGCGATGGCCTCCGGGGTGGGCGGCTGCGGCTGCAACATCTCCCCCGAGCGCTGCGCGGCGGCCGCGCCGGCCGTGCTGCGCTTTGGGGAGCGCAGCAGCACCTTCTTGCGCTGCTGCAAGACGTCCTGCGCACCCAGAGTCATCGCGGTGGCGGCCGCTGAGCTGGCGAGGATGCCCTCTGTGGGCAGGCCGGGGGACTGTGGGCCCTTTGTGGGAGTCTGCGGCTGTGGGGAGGCTGGGGAGGGCGACTTGGATTTCCTTTGTGAGAGGGAGAATCGCCCCTTGCGCTGCGCCGTGCTGCCGGCAGCCTCAGTGGCCAGCTGAGATGCAAACAGCCTGCTGCCGGGGTTCACTGCTTTCTCCTCGTTGGCTCCAGCTGGCATGTCCGCAGTGGTTGGCTCTGCGCTGCCTGTTGTGGGCTTGTCTGTAGGCAGGCCGCCTCCCAGGGGAGAGAAGTTGTTGCGGCTGGCCTCTCCTGGCTCCGCTGCGGCTGTAGAGGGGCCGAGGTTGCTGCCACCTGACCTCCGCAGGCCGCCGCTGAAGAGCTCCTGCACCTGCTTCAGGAAGGGGCTGCTGAGCGCTGCCTTGCCGCGCGGCGTCGATTCGCCCGAGCCACGCCGAGGAGTCAGGGCTTCCAACACACCTCTGCGGGGTGTGCCTGCTGACTCAGCATCCACTGCTGCAGGCTGTGGCACGCTCTGCTGGATCGCTGCCAGCGTTGGGTTCAGGGTGCCGCGTGTGGGTTCCGCCGGTGTCTGCTCATCCTGCTTCGGCTTCTTCCAAGGCTTGTTCCAGCTCCTCCTGAGGGGCTGCTGCTGAGCAGGACCTGCATACAGAATATATTTCTTGCACAGCCCATATTACATCGGACACAATCCTGTCAAGCTTCTTCAGAAAATATCGCATTTTTCTGCTGTTAAGTGTACCTTGCTGTGGAGTGGAATACTTGTGGAGATTGCCCCCTTTGCAAAAGGCTCACCTGTCTTGGGTTCCCACATCGCCAGCCTGTTCTTGACTTGTCCCATCTGGCTCAAAGCGGCCACAGACTCGCGCCGATGCTCGCTGGCCTGTTACACACCTCGAGCTCATGCCAGCCAAACCAAAATGTTTTGATTGCTCCACGTTTTTAGACGGACCGTTGAACGGCCTCGGATGGGCACTCTCCTATTCTCTGTGACATTTCTCCATTTCAAGGGCAAGTGGGAAGACTGTCTGGATTGCATCTGATCCCTTATTTGATAAACTGAGCAGAAAGGAATGAGTGCTTACCTGGGGTTGCGACTCTGAGTTTGAGGTGTCCAGCGGGATATGCAGTCCTCCTTCGGCAAAGGACGCGCCAGATTTCCATCCTGCGCTCAAAAAAGAAACCTGGTATTCTCATTCTTATTGACCTGGAGTGTCCTTCCAAGCATAGGAAAAAAGTGAAGTACGTGCCTGCTTCTGCCTCCTCCGGCACGTCTTCCAAGCGCCGTTTCTGATGCATTGCCTTCATGTCAATCCTACTGTTCTCTTGGACACAAATTCTCTTTGCTCTCTCTTTCTTTTCTCTGGGTGTCTGTCGTTGAACATCTCAAAAGGGCTCAGGCCCGTATCTTGTTTACGGTAGGCCAACTGCAAAGCCCGTAGATCTGTGAAGGATCTCTCCTGGCCTTTCCGCCAATCCAATTCTCAATTTTGTTTGGGTGTCAATCCTAGTACATTTGGCAGCGTAAGTGGCTGGAATCAGATGACCGATGTTGTGCAAGGTCCAGGCTTCATCTGCTGTCATGTGTACTTTTTCACGTAAAAATTCTGTCAGAGACACGTTCTGCTGCCGTTGTCAATGAAGGTAATCAAACTTGATTTAGCACAACACTGCGGTGTCAGTCACACGTGTAAAGGACACATTCAAGGCGTTTATGTCCCAAGAGTATATCGTGATGAGAAGCTGTGAAGACATGGATTCAGAAGAATAGATATCTTCTCTCGGAGCTGTGATCAGGCCTTCGTCCAAATAAATCCTTTTTGGTGAGTCTCTTGTCCGCCGAATCTCAACTTTTCCCTTCAGTAGCTCAAAGCATAAGCACCTACCGGGAGCTTCCTTGGCTGAAGTTTGTAAGGTTTTCGAATGAAGGTGGAAGCGCTAAGCACGAAAAGCAATGGAAGCTGTTGCTCAGAAGGAAACGGTTCCACACAATGGTGGAACCAGCAGCGATCGCTTGGTCATTCACCCCCACCTGCTGAAGCCAAGATTGAAGTCTTCGACAACCAGTGCTGACTTTCAATCGCAGCTGCGTCAGTATGCCAACGGCAAGCAAGGCAGGAATACATCACAGGAGTATGCCGCTGCACTGGGTGAGGATGCAGAGCGAGCAGATTCTCTTCACTTCGCTTCATGCACACGTCAGACCTTTATGATAATTGTACGTCTGCTGCAATAATGTTGTGATCATGACCACAGGGGCTGCCAGACAGGCGTTCTTAGCGAAGGCAGACACGCCTGGAACCTCAGATGTCGAGGCTGCGCTTGACCAGAAGGCCGAGGAGTACATTGCGCTGCTCCTCGGCCTGATAAATGCACTGCCAAAACCGGCTGCAAACACTGCCGCTGAGGGGAGCAAGGATCCCAGCAGTCTTGATATATCCACTCATGCGGAGGGTGCGTGGCTTCCACGCAACAGCACAGCCCTGTCAGCATGTTGCACAGCGGCCCTTGAATTGTAAGAACCTGGCGGCACATGGCTTAATTTTGGGGCCGAGAACAATCACTGAAGAGAGTGTGTGACGTGGGCATGACAGGGGATGGGGCGGAGTCCGCCGAAGACGCAGCACCTGACTTCAAAGACAAGCCTGCATCGGCGGGAGCAGAGAGCAGTAAGGGGCCCACTGCTGCTGCCTCAGGTCCCCCCATTGTGGGGGACTCAAAGCTGCGGCGGGGAGCGGTGGCATTCTCTTGGAAGGACGTCATGCTGAGCAGCCCTGCTGGGGAAAGCACGGCACACGATGCCATCTTTGAGCTGGCTTCGGTGCTGGAGGCGGTTGCGCTCTGGAAAATGGCCCGTGCCGCCACCTTGTGCGCAGACACCCGCTATGGAGTCGGTGGTGACGCCGTTTCCAAGGTGAGTTTGCATTGCTACCCTGTACCGCTTCTCATGCACCAGTCAAATGTATGCACATGAGGCGAGTCAAGATGAGCTGGTAATGGGCTATGTGACTTGCATCTCACTAGCATGCACTGGTGGCTTGCAGGCCTACAGACTCCTTCGTACGGCGGCCGGTATCTTTGAGTTTGTCCGGGATCACTGCGCCACCTTCCTCATCAATGCCATCAGCTCGCCAGACTGCAATCTGCAGGTGCCCTCCTGGCTCCTCTCTTGTGCTTCTTTATCTTCCGTAGACTCTCCTGTCAAAAGCAACACGCATTGGAAATTCACGCTGCAGCGCCCAGCTACTCCTGCTCTGTCGCTGAACCTGCCATATGGCGCAGACTGCCCAGGCATTCGCTCTGTTGTGCGTCGCCGAAGCCCAGTCCCTGACGGTGCTGCGAGCCATCCAGAAGGGCAACGCTCCCTCCCTCATAGCATCACTGGCGGTAGATGCTGCGGCCGCCTTTGACTCTGCAGCCGGCACGGCTCGGGGTGTGGGTGCTGCCAAGGCGGACAGCAAGTTCGCGCTGTATGCTGACTACCAGGCCGCTGTCCACCGGGCATATGGGCGGTGTTCTGCAGGTATTAAGCACCCACCTTCGTCAAGCCTATTCAAATACTACAGGTGCCATCAAGTGGTTATTAATGAATAATCAGCAGCAAGAATGTTTTCAGATACTTCGTTGTCACTGTGCATTCTATGCAGGATTGGAGCAGCTGAAAGCGCAGCAGGCTGGCGCAGCACTGAGGCACCTGGGGGATGCAAAGGACCTTTTGGTGGCTGCACAAACTGCAAGCAGGGCATATGACCGTGTAGAGCCTGTCACCTCAGCGGTGGAGCATGAGTATGCTGACTTGAAGCTGAAGGATGCCATTGAGAAGCCCTTTGCAAGGGTGAGCAATCCTTGCATCGCTTACTTTTCCTGTCAAAACTTTGTACAGCAGACAGCTGCAAGGACATATTTTTGGTCCCTGGGGCTTAAGTGTTTGATTGGTTGATATTGCTGAACTTCTGGCCGCCTGAATGGATCCTGTGGTGCACGTTGCAGGCTAAGAAGGACAATGACTCAGTGTACTTTCAGCATATCCCTGCTGCAGACACGCTGCCGGCCATCGAGCCAAGGAGGCTGGTCACCTCGACGCCCTATGCCCTGCCAGCACCCGCTGCTCTGGTCACAGAGGCCCTGCTTGATGCCTTTGTTGAGGTGCCTGCTGAAAAGGTGCGTGTACATCGGGCAGTGAAGCCTTGCAGTAGTTGAATTTGCAATCAGTATTATTCAAAAATTTACATTTATCCCAGTCTTGATTATCAATCGTTGTTATTACGTGTTTTCCAGTCCTGAGTATTAATCGTCGTCGTGCATGAGAATTTAACAAATGTAATTGGATGACATGCCTTTTGCCCAACGTCTGCTGTTCCATGCCTGCCTGACTCCAATGCAAGCAATGGCTGCTGAAGCATCCAAGACTGAAAATGCATTTGCTGTTGCAGGCGGACAAGTTAGGTGGTGCTCTTGCTCCCACCACAGCAGCTGCAAGCAAGCCAGGCGCAGAGGAGAAGCCGGCTGATGGGAAAGCAGATGACAAGCCAGCGGCCAAGGGAGGCACTTGGTGGCAGTGGTTATTAGTCATCGTTGCCATGCCCCTGCTGCTGATTGTATCCCTGGTGGGTGCTGTGGTGTGGGTGCTGCTGTTGCCACTCAAGTGCTTCTGCTGCCCCATCGGATGCGCCGCACAGCTGATATGGAACGTTGTGGAATGGTGAGAAAGCCCTACCCTTTCTGTGTACGTCAATGACATGTCTAGATCTCTTATGTCACAAGCAGCGGATGCATGTGAGGTTTTGGTTATGAGAAGAGTGTGCACTGCATTGGGTGGAAATGGGCAGGTCTGACTTCTACTGGAGTGAGAAGAAGCTTTCTGGTGTGCTGAGATTGTGTGTTTGAATGATTGGCAGGTTGCTGAAGGCGCCAATGCGTGGGATGCTGTGGGCCTCTGGGAAGCCCTGGCAGCCGCACAAAGAGGAGCCAGAGAAGGCAGATAAGGACAAGGAGAAGAACCAGCACAAAGCGGCAAAGGATAGAACGCCACCCGTATAATTTTTCCATGCAAGATCCCATGTCTGTGTTGGACTTGACATTGAATGAAAATGGATGACTTATGATTGCTCGGAGAGCGATGCTCGCCGGAGAGGATGAATGTTGTGGTGTGAATTGCTGTGAATTTTTCATAAGCAGTTGCTAACTTACATGCGAAAATTGACAGGAACAAGCGATTGACTTGCTCTTTAAGTTAGCTTATCTGAGCATATACGCAAGAGAGCATTAATTAATTTATACATGTAAGCTTTCCTTCCAGTATCCTGGACCCAGAAAGGTGCACTTGAGGACTGAACAGGAATTGAACACAAAATGGGGCTGATATATTGGTGCTGCCTTGGCAATGCGCCAGTCACTTTGACAATTTCTCCTCAAGAGCATTGTTCCTAGGAGACGGCAAGGCTCCCCCAGACCCCGACCCATGAAGAGTGCAGCTCTCATGTGGCTCAAAGAGGTTCATGGTGTTTCTTTGCAAGTTCCGATCCACCTGCATGCACACCGCGCAGAGACCCTCAATTGCTTGCCAGCAAGACTTCCCCTTTCTCTCCGCAGGCATGTTCAAACTCATGGCAAATACACACATTGGGCAATTTGTACGTAGCAATGACCTTGTGCTCTGGCTCGACTCTCCGCTCGTAGTCGACGTGCACAAAAGCTCTCTCCACCTCATCAAATCCCTCCACCTGGCGCATCCATTGAAAATGTTCAAGGCTGTAGCCAGCACAGCAGCTTGAAGAAATATGCCGCTTTTCAAACTTGCACGCTGCTCTTCAAAAGGAGGGTGCCACATCATACGCACCCTGTGCTGCAGCTGCAAGGCGATGTCGTGTGACTCTCTCACACTCATGGCCGCTGGCATGATGACCTCAATCTGCAGCACAGTGTATCTGGCTCAGCTGCATGCATCATACATATTCCCATGCACACATAACCAACAAAACACGCCACCACCAACCCACACATTTCCAGACTGTGGCTCTCTGTGAGGCTCTCCAGTGCTGCCGCTGCAATGTAGCAAGAAAAATAACATTCAAGTCTGCAGAAACGAGGAGATTGGATGGAGGAGATTGGATGGAGGAGGGATGGCTTGCCTCCACAATGAAGCGCGCGCCAAAGTGGTACGCACGAATGACATCCACCTCCATGTTGGCGTCGTGTGCATTGGCCAGCTCCTCCAGCGTTGTTACAAACTCCACCGGCGCCCCCAGCCCCACTATCTTGTTCACCTGCATGCGCAACATAACAATATCTCTACATGTCCACTTGCACAATCTTTGAGGCGCTTGATCCGCATGAACATTCACTAGGGATGCTCATAATCAGGATTCCTTTACATGTTCACTTGCCCATTTGTAGAGGCGCCTGGTGCGCATGGCATCCAAACAGCGGTGCTCACAATCTACTCCTCTGTTGTCTGCAGGAACCCCCTGCGGAATGGTGCCCAGGAGATACTGCCATTGCCCTTGATAACGTGCAAGCATCCTGGACCACATGGAAGCGTATATACCACATCTGCCCATACGCCATTTGCAAGTAATTAGGGGAAAGGGGGAGGATGCCGCTTTTCTGGCGGCAGCGGCCCCGTGAGACATGGTAGGCCCAGCTGGCGAGAGGGAGAGGCCCACAGGCCTGGCAGCACCTGTTATTCTGCGACAGAATGTGTGATAGTTCCCCAGTTCGCATTCGAAGGTCGCACCTGCCCCTGCAGGATGCGCGCCCAGGACCAGATGATGTAGAGGGAGATGAGTATGGCGCCGACAGAGTCGACCCACCACACTTTAGGGCTGATGCTGGCAATGGCCCCGCATGCAATGGCGCCCAGGTTGCTGACAATGTCGTTGCTGTGGTCCTCGGCCAGCGCCAGCATGGAGTCCGACTGATTTTTGAGCGCGAAGCAGTAGATGAAAAGCACCACCTTGACCGCCGTGGCCGCCCCCAGAATGGCATACATCAGCCAGCCCATGTCCAGAGGCGGCAGCTGCCCTGCGCGCATGAGCCAGAGGTGATCAGAAAAGCGTTGGCTCGTTGCAAGACAATTGCTCAGGGTGTCTGACACTGTGTCAAAAGGAGCGTGGTGCTAGGTGCTAGCATCAAGAGAGAGGGTTCCTGTGGCAGATAAGCAATGTTTTTTTGCAAATGGGTACCAGTTCCAGAGTCGCCAGAACAGTGCAGGTGAGGTGTTTGCATCGAGAGCTGTGAGGTAGCAGGTGCCAGGTGAACAATGCTCTCTTCATCCAAAGCATCTGCTTTCATGCATTGGCTTCTTTGGTTTCACAAGCCCAGATCAAGGGAAGATAGAGCAGTTGTCAGGCAGAGCAAGTCTCGAAGATCTGCACCGTGGGCAGCAAGGCCACATGCTGAGGAAGAGGTTGCAATATAGAGGGTGGGCGCACCGTGTAGGAAGCCGGCGAGGAGGTCTTGGGCGGCTGACTGGATGACCTCGATGGTGGCGATGGTCATGATGATGGCGCAGGCCACCACGCCCACGGTCTCCAGCCGCGTGCGTCCCACCGGAAACCGCGGATCCGCGCTGCGCATATACTTCTCGGCCACCGCTATCACCACCTGCACTTGACACTCCACCTTATCACACATGGACGATTGTGCGCTGATCAGCAGCTTGATCATCAGTGTCCACATTAGCTACGTGACCGCCACCGCTTTTACCACCTGCACCAGTGTCTCATTCATGTCGACACCGTAAAGCTTTTTTGGCGCGCTGATTATCAGCATGATCATGTGCGGACATGGTCCAGGCTCCATTGCGAGAATTATAGTCACATGGGACGTCTTCCAGGTATCCTGAGATCTGCGCCCTGCTCAGCAGGAGCATGACTGGGTTGCAGGAAGGTCGAATAGCAGCGTGTGGAGTCACCTGGCTGGCGATGTCCACGAAGGAGTCTGCAGCGCTGGCCAGCACCGACTTGGACTGCGACAGGATGAATGCCACGATCTTCGCAACCAGCAGCAGGACGTTCGCGATTAGGGAGGAGACCATCGCGAATTGGATCCTGCCCTGCACCTCTGCATAGTCCGCTGCCTCGTACGACGGAGCGCCGTTGGGAACTAGCAGCGGCTCCTCCTGGGAAGCAAGGGGGAAACCATCTCATGTCAGGCATGGGCAGCTTCTGATCGAGGTGGTGCCATGCAAGCTCGTTGCACCAGACTTGAACACGGCTAACTGTGCAGTCAGCTGTGCTACACTCCTGCTACTAAGCTGAGCCAATGCAGAGTTCACTACGCCGTGTCGCCATCTTAGGAGGCCCTGTCTGTGGCAATGCAAGAAGGGGTGCATCACCTCTGGGACCTGCGCAATCTCATGGCTGACACCCCTCTCAATGTCCTCCTCTGACAACCTCGGGGCTGCAGAGGTTCGCGAGATGGTGATGACAGCGCCCCGGCTGGCAATGTCATTGTTCTGCGCCCATGAGTACGTCCTCCTGTAAATCTGCGTGCAGCACACACAAGGATATGCAACATTGGGTGTGACTAGTGCTGCTTGAGCTCTTGAAGATGACCCACACTGGCGAATTAAGAACAGGAGTGAGCATTATTGACCCTGCTCAAAGTTGGTCTTCCTTCAGAGAAGCTAGGTCAGGCAAGTCCTGCAAAGTTCAGGAAGATGTGCATCCCCAAAGTTGGTTGATGTCAAGGGCACTGCGAATGTGACTACGTACGGGTCGTAGATCTCCTGGAGATGATGCATGGAGCTCTGCGCTCGTGGTCAAGAATAGATCATCGGCCATCAGGAACGGTTTTAAAGACTGGAGCGCGCTCTCCTGATAGCCGCGGACTGCAACATCCTTTAAAATTTACCTCTATCGCAAGGTACTGTCTGATCCTTTGCCAATATGTGGTATTTGACCGACTTAGTACTTTTTTTTGTTGGTCTATGTGCAGCTGATCAGGTGTATTCTTTATAGACAGTCATCTATTGGTACGCTACACAAACCGTCTGTCAACACGGATTGAACATCAGTCACTAAGGACAAGAAGTTTGCAACTTGAGAGGCAAGCGGGAGAGTGACAGATGGTGAGTAATCAGGGCAGCACAGCTTCCAAATGATGGAAGTAGAGCCAAGGTGCTGCATTAAGAAGAGAGGATTCCATGGTTGACCAGAAATTGCCAAATCCACTGGTAGCCGAAGCACAAAGCTTTGCAAGAGAGATCAAAACTGTGATTAAAATCCACTGGTCAATCGCATAGGAATGACTTGCATAGGAGTAGCTCGAAATGCGCATCTCAGGCATGTCTGTGACTCTTACCAAGTGCTGGTATCAAGGCTAGCAGAATTGCGAGCGCACAAAGACTGTCCTGGACAGCCGATCCACAGAGATGTCGTCTCAGGATTTTAATTGAACACCTCATGAATGTGGCAATATTGTCCAACGTGGCAATCGTGGTGCTGTAACTTACTCATTTGAAATGGAGTCAGCATATGCTGCTGTAAAGAATGGTAAAACTTCAGGACTTCGTCAAAATACTTCAAGGCATCAGCGCTATTAATGGTTATCAAGCTGCTGGGGAGACAGTCCACTTCTGAATCTGGCCCTGGGCGCAATGTGTGCCTGAAATTTGCACACACAGAGATCCGGGTCAATTGCACTGTCACTGAGATATGGCACCACAGAACTCCCATTGTGCAGGCTTCTACTGCTGCCTTGGACTCCACTGCAATACCAGGCATCACAGATATTCCATGAGAGCAATGTAGAGACTCTCTACTAGAGAGAACTGCATGCTTCCAGTAGTGCCTTCAAGGTATCGTTACATAGGAAGCATCAGAGACATTCCCTGGACCTCAAGGGTCTCTGGAAAGGGATTTGAGGACGCACCCACGGGGCAGATCACGTAGAAAGTGCCTGGCGCAGTGAAGGTGACATTTGCAGCGCCGCTGGCTGAGTCAGCGCCACCAGGGATCTGCTGGAAGAGAGTCCTCGCAGTGCAGTCAGCTGCGACAGCAATCACAATTTCTTCACTATCTCATATCATTCAACATGGTCATGCCCGGCACTGAAGCCGTGCTACATAGGTTGCCTTTGCAAGTGGGGCCCTGAGTGCCCTGGGCTGCAAAAGAGCCAGGCATGCGTTTGCATTCCTCATTGACAGTACGATTCAAATAGTTGGCCTCTTAGAGGTCAGCGTTGTGCCTTTAAGTGCAGTGTTTTTCAAATATTGCAATATGGTGATTAAGAGAAGCTGGGAAGCCGCACGTGAAGTTGACAGCACAACTCCATGGAACCTGGACCAGGTGTAGGTCACAGTGTCGCCAACAGCTGCGGTGCCAGCTTCATAGGGCGGGAGATTCGCCGCGGAGGGGATGACCCACCTGATCGGCCCAGCAGGCACCGCCGCCGGTGTAGCCAGAGGCAGGAAGCCTGCAAGAACGAAATAGGTGCATTCAATAGCAGGCGCTCAGCTGAAGTCTTGAGGTATCTGTGCTTGCAGTTGGTGGGCATGATGTGTTGATCAGCAGTGCTGTCCATGTATCAGCAGGAAATAAACTGCTCCTGAAAATCCATGTCGTGCACTGCTGTCTTGCACTGCTCTTGCTTTGTCGTGAGGAATAGCCAAAAAGAGAAAAGAATAGTAAACGAGAAAACGGAGAAAGAGAGAAACGGGAAAACGAGAAAACGAAAACATAGAAAACGAATTAAACAGTGCCCCTTCACAACTGCTGTTAAGAGCTGTAGAGCTGAATTTCTGCTTGGACAGGTGAGACTATACTCATCCTTGACACCATCAAAGGAATGTTGACCACTAGAATTGTAAATTGTCTCACCTGCGGCGCAGATCGCGAGAAGGATAGCGGCACAGATGGTGACCTGCGACAATGCGACGTCAGGGATCAGTCACGAATGATTCAGGAAAGGTCGCACTTGGCTTGATCGGGGATCACTGGTGCTGCTGAGTTACAAAACGCAATTTTTGCACGCTTCCATCATTTGAACATTCAAACATTCTGTACCAGAAAGGGTTTCCTTTTCTGTACCAGTCTTAACTGCGAGGAATTGTGAAATACCTTCATGTCAACGAACTTGTCCCTGATTGCAACTTGCGAGAAACCCAAGAGTTTGTTTGGAGAATGTGTTGTTGAAAGTGCCCTCTTGTCGCGTCTAAAGAATCTCTTCGCTAGACACGATCGCAGCCGTTTCGGAACGTGAGTCGGAAGCTCCTGCGTGGCATTCGTCCAGCCAAGGGTCAAACCTATAGGGCATTAAGGCAGGTTCCCCAATTCCTGGATCCATGCAAGTGATGAGTCTCATTCCTCCTGCATCTCATTTTCTAAAACAGTGGCTCTCTTCCCAATGAGATGTGTTCACACGAACGTTTGTCAGCTGGTTCCCTTTTGCATTGCTGCTCAGTCACTTTCCACACGCTGTTGACGTTGCCATGTAAGCCGTTCCAATAAACTCTAGGGAGAGTGACACACCTGGTCCCTGGTTCATCGGCAGTAAACGGAATGCTTGCGCTCAGGAGCAATCGTGGCACGCCCTTTGGCGTGCGAGCAGCGCCGTTCAAGCTGCCGATTGGCTCTGTGGGGCTTCATGGCCTGCGCCCCTGCTTCCGCTACAAACTCCAACCTCCTGCTGCCAACCGCAAGGGGAGGGACGGTGTCCCGGTCACGGATCCCGCTCAGGCGAAGGTGAGCCCGGCAGGGGTTGCAGCATCGATGACAGTGCTGATCAGGGGGCCAAAAGGTTCACCGCAACAGGTGCCCAACCGCTGGAGGGTCCGTGACTCACTCAGTTGTGATGCGGCATGGCAGGAGAGACACCTTTCCGGGTCTACTTTCTGGGACGCCTGGCCGTTCCCGGCGATGTTCCTCGTCTCTATGCTGGCAATTTACTCCATGCGCTGGGGCCATCACTGCCCACCGGAAGTTGCTGGAGGACTTCCAGATAGAGAGCGACATCCTCAAGGAAGCCTTTGTGGTTGCAGTGGCTTTCACTGTGGGAGTGCGCTTGAACGCTGTGGTGGCTGACAAAGCTGTGTTGGCTGTGTCGGACCAGGTAACTCTGATTGTAGGAATAGCTGCAATCTTTTTTGCACAGTACCCTGTGTTCCGCCGCAGCCAAGCCGCCATTAACCGCAGCAAGGCGGCATTGTAATTTAAAGCAGTATGGTGCTCAGGCTGTCAAAGAGGCTGAGAAGTAGTCAAGTGTGGTCATCATTTCAATACTGTTGTACTTTATGGTGTAAGAGCAACCATTGGTGCAACGCACTCGTTTGCAGCGCACCTGCTGCGGTGGACTATGCCCAGACTGGCAGTGCATGCAATTTAGAGATCTCTAGCCTAGCTTAGGCTAGCAAGAAATGTCTGAGACATTGTAACATTGGTGGCATCCCAAAAAGTTTCTTACGTGAGGACAAGCCTGCCAAGGCCCACTGAGTGCATGAGCACAATGCCGCACTGCTGCGACACCGCTGCAGTATACTATAGTACCACAATCCCGTGATGTTATGACTCATCGGATGCGTATTTACATGAGTCTCAATTTGTCTCTGGCCTCAGTTGTGGACCAGCCGCAAGATTGTAGCGCATGTAATACCATCTAACATCACCACTGCGCATGGGCCGTGCCATATGGATGTGACATCAGCAAAGAATGAACAGATCCGTGCCAACCCTTGACACGTACCACTCTCGTCACAGCTCAGGACCAATACATGGATATTCACCTTGATGCAGATGATGGCCAGCTCCTCTACCAGTCATCACACATTCACCTTGACATCAGCAGGGAATCTCAAGGCCTAGATTGCATCAGGGCAACACACGTCAACCTGCGCAACTGCATTAAGATTTCAGATCAAGCTGCCTGCATGCGTTCACCAACATGTACGGAAGACACGGTCTGATGATATCAAGTCTGCATACTGTCAAATCAGTGACTCACAAACGGAGGAACCCCGCTCAGGGTCAGCAATACCACATTGGCAGCAACACACAATGAACTTTGGAAGTGGCCCCGCAATAGCCCTTCAGCAATTCCAAGACAATCAGATGAACCCATGGGCCGTAACAAACGGAAGCAAGGAGCTCAAAACTTTGCCTCACAAGGCATGGTATAGATAGCACAGCAGCTTGAATGGCTCAAATTTATGCTTTCGGGTACCAAACATAGCTTAGTCTGATGTGCAGACAACAATACAAACATCAGTCGCGGTGAATTTCAAGCACACGACTCAAAGCACTCACAGACTAGCCTCAGACCAGCCCAAATCCAAAATTTGAATAGCACTGCTGCAGGTGTGCTGCAAATGGAGCAAGGAGTTGCATAGCCCAAATGGCACTCTGGGACACCCCTGCTAGATTGTCAATGTCGTCTAACGTGGCATTCCGACCAGTCAGCAGTTTCTGATCTCAAGAGCATTTGCAATACTTACTGATGGGACCCACTGGCATGTATTCTATCAACGGTACTTCAGGACCATTGTCCTGCAGAGGGCAAGTTGTGTAATGGTACTCCAACATTGTCGCCAAGTAGAGGCAGTCAAGCTGCTGAGGAGACAACCCACTTCTGGATCATGCCCTGTTCGCAATTGGTGCCTAAAATTGCAGAAACACGCTCAGACTAAGTTGGCTGCCTGTAGTTGAACTTGCATGCACGCTGCTTCAGGACATAAGCCGCCTGCGCGCTTTCATTGTTGACCTTGCAAGCATGAAAATTGGGCCAAGAAGAGCGATAAACATTTCTGCTCTAGGAGTGGGGAATTGAGGACGTACCCACGGTGTCCATAACATAATAGGTAATTGCCTCTGAGAAGGTAATGTTTTCGGAAGTTTTCATCGGGGCGACGTTTTCAACCTGGAAAAGAGTGCTCAGGGACGATATCAGTGTCGTTGCAATAAATTCTGCGGCGAAAGCCATTTCCCTGGCGTCTGTGCAGTTTGCTGCAAAGCCAAGGAGTGAAAAACTCAGCGTTGTACAGGTGGAAAGAAAATAAGCAGTCAACCCTTGATCATCATGCAGGTAAGCCCTGGTAAGGTGCAAAAGGTATTAGAGAGGATGGACCTTACATGTTGGGAATGGCATGGCAGTGTGGTTGCCATTCCAGTTGTAAATCACACTGTCGCCGACCAGCGCGGTGCCATCTTCATAGGGCGGTAGGTTGGCCAGAGTGGGGTTGTCCCAATTGACTGGCCCAGCAGGCGTTGCCATCGGTGCTGCCGCAGGCAGGAACGCTGCAGAAAAAGTAGGTGCACTGGTGATCAGCAGGCCCAGGCTAATTGACAGTCCTTGTAGTTGATGGGCATTACTACTCTCCTCAGCAGTATGCTTATTGCCTTCCAAAGGCAGAAAATGTGGTCACGAAGCGCTTTTGCCTGCTTGTAGACCACTTGTTCTATTCACGGAGATAGAACGCCATTTCAAACCCTTCGCACCCGCTGCACAGGCAAGTCGAGCTACACTGTGCTGAAGCGTCTTCCCCTCTCAATCAAAACTAGGTGCGTGTATTACAACGCGTAAGTCACTCACCTGCAGCGCAGATCGCGAGATAGACAGCTGAACGGACGGCGACCTGCGAGCATGAGATGTATGTAAGTGACGAGGCAGAATAGACTTATGGTTTATCAGGGTTAGTGAGGGTTGATCCCTTGAAACAGCTTATAATAGTCATTGTAAATTTTAACACAGGCAAATAACAGGTGCAGCGAGGGATTTGCTCTCTCTGAACTGGATTAGTGCGCCGAGGAAGTCAGACCCTTGCCTTCATGTCAATCTTTTGACTCTGCGTCTTGGATGCAACACGACAAACCGAATCCCTTGCCAGGAGATCTCTTATGGCAAATTCTGCTGGGGTTTACCTTCGATATTGACGTCTTCCGAGGCATCCTGTTTCGAAATTGAAAACTTGAAGGGTCAAACCTATAGGTGTCTCAGGGTTTCTTCCTCATTCCAGTTCATTGCTCGCGTATTTCCTGCATTCTTATTTGATCAATGTGAGATTGACCCTACCGAGTCCTGAGAAGAAAGCATTGTCTTCGTATATATTGTTTGCCTGAAGAAGTGATGATGCAGTAAAGGCAAGACAATTGCCTTTAGCAGAAGACATGAAGTGCCATTTACATGAAGTGCCATTACTCCATCATGCTGGTCCTTACGACTAAAATCTTGTATTGATTTGACAGGCAACTAGGTGGCATGTTCGCAGACTGCTGATTTCGTCATTGAAGATCCTTAGATCACATGGGATCAACTGAGGAAAGGTCGCCCTCCAGCACCTTGGATCTCGTCAAGGTACGAGAGGGTAATATGCAAACACATGCATGTCAAAATAGTTTAGCCATGCTGTCCATATATTTCCAGATCATGCCTTTGACTACTTTGCTCTCTCACGCCATTTGGACACTTCGCTAAAATCTGCTGTATATTCTTTCAACACCTGGACACAACAGTGTTAGTTGTTCACAAAGCTGCAGCGCCTGCAGGAAGCCACGATCTCATTCCATGAGGAGGTTCAGAGGCTCCAGGAGACTCGCCAGATGCGTGACAGTAACCTGGATGCTCTGCCGCTGACAGATGCAGACCTGCGCAAGCTGGACGCCAGTGTCAAGCGCAACACTGCCCTAATCAAGCGGTTGCGCAGTGTGAGCGAGGAGTCCAAAGCTGGCCTGCTCGAGGAAATCTCCCGGACCAACCAATCAAAGGTTGACATGCCACCTGTGCAATCAGGCACCAGGATGTGCTACTTCTGGTCGGCTGCTGGTAATTTGACAGCTGAATGGATACATGTGTCCGCCAAGAATGACCTGAGTGACCTGCATCTATGCGCGCAGTATGTCAGCGAGGCAGTCACTGCCATATCAGAGGCCAATGTGAAGACAAAGGACATTGCGGCTGCAGTCGAGGTAAGCAGCGTGAAATTGTTTCCCAGGGGGCGGCCTTCTTGTTATGCATGCTGAGGGCAACACAACATCGGTGGTGCATGCCACGATGTCAAATTTTGTCCTTACAGTAATGCTTGCACAGGTCATCTCTCTGCTGCACCAGCGGTATGCGGAGTTCAGTGGGGAACTCATCGCCAAACTCTATGATGTCTTCATTCCTGCCGCGCGGGATGCAGGTGCGATTGTGCAATATCAGGATTTGGTGACTTCACTTAGCTGGTCTGGCACATGTTGGTAGAACTCAACAAAATGAGGAAGAAGGAAGACCATCAGCCGGCTTCCATCATCTATATATTAGTATGATCACTTAGTGTTAAATCCTCTGTGAAGTGGAAGCAGATGACTAAAACATTTGTCTGCTGTTACACCGCTTGTGCGGCGGAAGCAGTGGACGAAGTTTCGTTTTCACATGTGCTCTGCTATGGAAGTACATGATTAGAAGTCCCACTCATTTTTGGTGGTCACTCATCTTCAATTGTATGTATTCCACTGCTTTTCTCACTTTCATAGGTTGTTAACACCTGTTCTTATTGAACCATAATGCAGAGGACGAGAGGAGCAGCCTGGCACGGCGGCGCAGTGCGCTGCGGCTGCTGTGCGAGCTGCTGCTGGTGGGCGTGCACCACAACACGCTGCCGCTGGTGGCAGTCGCGCGGCGGCTGGCGGCCGCCGAGTTTGAGCGCGACCCGGCCGGCGCGCAGGCGGCGCTGTCTCTGCTGGCCGGCTTCGCCAAGTGGCACCGCGTGGAGTTCCTGGGGTTCCCCCGCCGGCCCCCCGCCGAGCTGCCGCCTGAAGCGTTACCCCAGGTAAAATTGCGCTCCTGCAGCTCATGAAATCACAGATGAAGTCATCAAAATGATCATACTGCCCTGTTCTGCTTCTATTCTTGTTAATATTTGGCTGTATTTGATATCTCTGCTGCTCCGGCACCCCCGGCTCGGACAGCACAGCAGGATTTTCTTAGACTCCATTTGCACTTCAAGGAAACATAAAAAAGACTCCAACTGTTGATATTGATCTGGCTTGAAATATGGTCAGGCGGACGGCGCGGGAGAGCCACAGGAGACGAGGGAGGCGCGGTCCCAGCAGGCAGTGGAGCAGGCAGCCTACGAGGAGCAGGCGGCGAGCGCTTTCATGCCTTCCAAGGACAGCCAGGAGCTCTTTATGGCTGCGATGACTCGCGCGTTCGACCGCGGCTGCGAGGCGCTGCTGCAAGACCACGCCGCGCTGGCCAGGACCGAACACGACAACGAACGCGTGCTCAACAACAGGTGCTGCCCTGTGGTTCCTTCCTTTGCCGCCCAACTGCATGCATGCCCTGAAGGAAGACCCCGGGGCAGGCTTATAAATTAGATTACATAGGTAGAGAGAGAGGGGGATAGAGGGATTATGATTTTCAGAGGCTGAAAGCTCTGTATTGGCGTGCTTGACGGTGCTGCATGCCAGTTGGACTTTTTTATTGCGAAGGGTTGTCACGGCTGGAGATGGCTTGTGTTTCGGCCTTTTTCATGGTCTCCTGAATTTATGGTGTTGGTTGGTTGCTGAGAGGCCGGTTGTGGCTGCAGGGGCGAGCTGCCAGAGGAAATGGCGGCGGCGTATGAGAAGCAGCACAAGAGCTTTGAGGCGCTCCAGCGGTCGCTAGCGTCCCTGGCAGAGTCCCTGGAACGGGACATGCCTGCGCTGCCAGAAACCACCACGCGCTTCACCGGCGAGGGCAGCGTCTCTGTCATCACCCGCCAGGTCAGCCTCTTTACACGTCATGAATTTGACATGATCTCTCTTTACTCACATCAGCGTACTCACCCCTGCTGGGTGCATGCAAGGGATTGAGAGTGGTTCTGCTGTCAGCAAGGGGCACTGCTACTGCAGCCCACTTGACGGAAAGGGTGGCGTGGTTTCCATGATCTCAACTCTTGTTGTGCAAGGTGTATTTGCGAGCCTTTTTGCCACCCCTGTGTCTATTGTCCAATGTCTCTTGGAATCGGCTGATGAGGAATTTGGATTGAAGTGGTCTAGCATGAATTATGCTCTCACATGTTGAGTGCAGGAGGGTGAGGACTTCAGCACAGGGCCATTTGAGGACGAGGAGACGAGGGCTCTGTATGACTCGCTGCCAGACATCCGCGCACTGGTGCCGGCACTTCTGCTCGGCACCGCAGAAGCACAGCAGACAGCGGAGGAGGATGCTGCAGAACAACCAATGGAAGTTGAGGCTTCAAGGGCTGATCGAGCAGCTGATGCCGGTGCAGCTGGCACCCAAATAGAGGCCGCCCAGGAAACCACACCAGGTACCCAAATACTCCCTTGGCCGCTTCATTCTTGAAATGAAAGTCATGTCTCACTTGTCATGTGCACATCCTGCAACCGTGCTGTACGCCTGAATGAAGGCCTGAATCTTCTTGTTGGCACACAATTACCAGCTGGCATGGACCTGAATGCATCATCCTTCCCAGCAAAGTTGTGATTTGTGATGTGCGCAGCAGAGAGTAAGGGTGCGGATGCGGCAGCACGGCCGGGGAGGGCAGAGGTGGAGGCAGTGGTGGCCTGCCTGCCCACGCTGTGCAGCCGAGAGGAGTGCGACGAGCTGGCCGTCAACTTCTGCTACGTCAACAGCAAGGGCGCCCGCAAACGCATGGTGCTCCCATGCACATCCTCCCTGCATGCAGAATCATATATGTTGTCCCTGCCATGCATGCCTTGCATCCTTCGCACGATCAATTTTTGTCAAAATACTGTGAGGCATCCAGCCATACTTTAAGGAAGAGTGCACACGCTCAAACAATCCGCAGCAATGGCACATCATGCCCAGATACAGGGTGGGGCACATATATGATTGGAGCATCGTTTTTTTTGGGGGGGCTTAGGGCTTGGGGCTTTTTAGGGGGTTGTCAAACGATTGCGGTGCATGTGCAGGCGCGGGCGCTGTTTGATGCGCCGGAGGGGGCGCCGCATCTTCTGGGCTTCTACAGCCGCGTGGCCGCCTCCCTGGCGCAGGTCTTCCCTGATATGGCCGCCGCACTCCTGCGCTCCCTGGAGGAGGAGTTTGCCCTCCTGCAGGTGCCCGTGCCCACCAAACCAGGCAATGACAAGCTGCAATACATCCCAAGAAGAGAGCATATACAAGTTCTGATGGCATGGCGGAAGTTTTCCCCAAAGATGGCACTTGGAGTACATGCTTATCGTGCCATAAACGCACGTAGAATTGTGTGCCATACATCCTAGTCGAGACGCGCCAGAGGAGCTGAGGCCAGACTAACAGCAGAGCCCGATTGCGCACCAAGGATGAAGCTCTATTTTTGCCCTTTGCAGGCGCGCAAGGACCCGACGCAGCGTTCGCTGGAGGCGCGGCTGCGAAATGCGCGCTACCTGGCAGAGCTGACCAAGTTCCGCCTGGCTCCCTTCGGCACCTTCTTCTCGCTGCTCAAGCAGCTGCTGGACGACTTCGCCGGCCACAACGTCGACGCGGCCGCCGCGCTCGTCGAGACGGCCGGCCGCTTCCTGTACCGCCTGCCCGAGACGCAGACGCGCATCACCAACATGCTGGATGTGCGGGACCTACCCCTCAGAGAACTTGAAATGTGCACAGCTCGGAAGGGTCTGTGCATGCTTGCCTCGTCAGATTCTTTGTGCATGAGCATGGACCGTCAGGGACTCATTCTGTGGCAGTCTTTGTGGTAGATATCAATCATCCAGACTCTTGATGTTTTGGCTTCAGCTCAACAGAGGCAGCTCAAAAAATTTGGGTCGTTTAGTGACATTCTTTCGCTGTGCAGTCATGACAAAATCAGCTGTATCAGACGTATTTCAAGTGAACGTCAAGAAGGATCGCTTGAAGTGCGTTTTTAATCAGATGCAGCGGTGCGGCAGGTGATGATGAAGCTGAAGAATAGCCGCAACCTGGACGCGCGGCAGAGCATGCTGCTGGACAACGCGTACTATGCCGTGCGGCCACCTGAGCGCGTGGGCGCTCGCCGCAAGCGCCGGCCGCCCGTGCACGAGTATGCACGCCACCTCATCCACGACCGCCTTGCCACCGAGCAAGTCAAGCCCGTGCGTCTCTAATCACACCTGTTCCTCTCGATTATGCTGATATCCTTATATTCGCTGTTCTTCTCTCCAGCAAGCTGTGATGTATAGTACCCATACGGTCCCTTGTCAGGCGGGTGTGGCCTTCGTGAAGTCTGTGCCAGATGTCTAAGAGTATGCATGTGCAAGTGATTGTCCAAGCGGAAGCTGCGCCGCAGGTGCTTCGGAAGCTGCGGCGGCTGGCATGGGCGGAGAATGAGGCGTATGTGGTGCGCTGCATGCTGGCGGCCGCCAAGGGGCGCTTTGATGACCTGCCGCTTGTTGCCAGCCTGGCTGCCGGCCTCTCGCGTTACCACCCCTCCCTTGCCATCGCCCTCCCGGACGCCCTGCTCGAAGAGGCGCGCCACTGCTTTACAGTTGCTTTGTGATCTTATACTGCTCACTCATAGCATGAGGCATGACACATGAGCCGCCACATGTCAAGCTTGTGTGTATGCATCAGTCCGCCATGTCTGTAGGGCTGGGAGCAAGCCGTGTGTCTTGTGGCAATCCTGTTGATGTCCCAGCACCATGGCTCTGCCCGAGAGCCCAGGCAAATCAACCGCACTGGACAGGGCCTTTTGCCAGGGGGATCCTGAGTGAATTGTTTTGGGTCTTGCATGTATTGCTGGGTCGCGCAATTTTTTGCTGGCAAGGCAGCTGAATCACAGGATAGTGGACAGGTCAGGGAAGATCGTACCAGAAATGTCTGCATGCAGAAATACAAAGCAATGGTGGCTGCAGGTGCGCGTGGGGCTGGAGGCGGGGGAGGAGGGAACATCGTATCAGAAGCGCGTGGGCCACATGCGGCTGCTGGGCGAGCTGTACAACTACCGCATCATTGACAGTCGCACCGTGTTCGACACCCTCTACACCCTGCTCGCGTTCGGCCACGACTCTCCTGAGACCGCCGCTCTGCTCAACCCACCCACATCCTACTTCCGGGTGCGCTCCACTCTTTCACTGCAGGCCTCCGCACCGAGCAGGGACACTGTGAACAGTCGGAGCGTGGAGTGTTGCGCTGTGATGACCTGCCTTATCTGATACCTCGACCTGGTCTGAGTTCAAGTGGTCACTTTGGGACTAGCTTCATATGCCTTTGCTGAGTCGCACATTGCATGGTGGTGACAGTTGTGTGATGGGTTCAAGCGCATGGCAGGTGCGGCTGGTGTGCATGCTGCTGCAGACCTGCGGCGGCTACTTCCACAAAGGCAGCGCTGCGCGCAAGCTGGACCGTTTCCTGGCCTACTTCCAGCGTTACATCCTCGCCAAGCCCCCACTGCCCCTCGACATTGACTTTGACGTCCAGGTATTGCTCTGTCTGCACCTGAGTTCCCTGCGTTCCTTTGGGCCTTCCCCCTTGCACCTGGATCTTTCAACCTGCCTCTAGGAATGGTGTACATCAATAACTGGGCAAGCGAAGTAGGCAGCACACGTTTGGTGCTTCATCCCATGTAAGCTTAGTCCTCGACATTTACGGTGATAGATTATCTCAAGTGGATGGACGTGGTGAGAAATGTAGGCAAATGCAGGACCTGTTCGAGCATGTGCGGCCGAAGATGAAGCGCCACACAAGTTTCGAGGAGGCGTTTGAGGCGGTGGTGGCCATCGAGGCCGAGGATGCGGCGGCGGCTGCGGCAGGCGTGCAGTCAGACGACTCAGACAGCGATGACGGCGGCTCCAGACCAGGCCTCGGCAGCGATGATGAACGTGATGTCCCTCTGCTACTCAAACTACTTGTCTTGAGGGCAGGATGGCGGTACCTTGAATCTAGCAGTATGCATGGCCTTCATGGCTCCCAGTTATCATGTTTATGCTCCCGAATGTAGCGCACATGGATTCCAGGGTCCAGAACTGGGCCTGGCCATGGTTTGCTTTGTAACCTGAAGGTGCCATTGACCTTCCATTAGACTTGATGCTTTTCAGATGACCACTGAACAAGGCCATAAATGTCTCCGTTTGTCATTTTTATGCTTCCTGATGGAGGGCACACGAATACCAGGGTCCAGTTATACGCCTGTCCATGGTTTGCTTTGTGGCCTCCAGGTGCCAGTGAGCTTCCACCTGATTGATATTCTTTTCCTCCAGAGTGTGCCTTCTTCTGCGCACAACAAACTGACATAAGCTTGGTTGGTGTGCAGGTGGGAAGGAGGCGGCGGCGGCGGCGACTGATCGCGATGACATGTCGGAGTCGGGGGTGTCCACAGCAGACGAGGACGAGGAGGTCCGTGTGCTCAATGCAGGGCAGCTGCGGGAGGAGGAATTGGACCCCGATTTTGAACGTGAGCTGGCTGCCCTTGTCAGCGAGCACCAGGGGCCCGGTGCATCATTCAGTGCTGCCCAACCCCAGGTGATGCCAAGTCCACTCTCTTAGCACATGACACTTATTCATCGTGCATCGATGTTGTCAACTTGCTGTGCAGAGGACACACAGCGTTGAGGATGCTTTTTGCCTGATGAAAGCTTGACGGCTACGGTCCCTTGCGCTGCTGATTATATGCAAATTTATCCTTACGTAAGCCTGTTCTGAATAGCCGTCCTCTGGCAAGACACAAGGAGAGTCTGGCAGCAGGGCATATGACCTCACATCAGTCTTGTAAAGCAGGCTGGACCACGCACAGTGCAACTGATGTGATTACACTTTTCGCTGGTCTTAACTCCAACGCTGACTATGGCGGCAAATTTGAACAGGCTGGGGAGACAGGGAGCAGCACAGCGACTGTCAGCAATAGAGTGGACCCTGGCGGCACGATTGCCTTCAAGGTGATGCTGAGGAGAGGCGGCAAGGATGACAAGACGCGCTCCGTGCAGGTGTGCTTTCTGCGCCTAAACATCTTCCACACTCAGTTCACGCCTCCCAGAACCCTGTGGCTTCCAAGAGACAAGTTCTTCTCACATGCTTTACAGGACTGAGCACTGAGGGACGCACCGGTCAAGGCTTGAAGACAGGCCAACAACTTGCCACTTCTTTCATGTTGTTCGATAGTCTTCAGATAATTCAATCCAACACACTTTCGGGGACGCTTTGCGTGCAGGTGCCTCTGAGCGCAGCCATGGCGGTGCAGCTGCGCAGCAAGGCGGCCAGCGAAGAAACCGAGCGCGCGGAGATCAAGCGTTTAGTACTGCGCGCGAATCAGGACCTCGATCTGGCCGGCCTCGCCAGCACGCCCCGGGGTGGCGCGGGCCGGCCGCCGGCCGCCGCCGCGAAAACCGGCGGTTATTACTCCCGTGGCGGCGGAGCGGCTGGCGGCGCCGGGCGCGGCCGAGGCCGGCGGTATAGCGCTCAGCACGGCAGGGATACACAGACCTGAATATATTTGCAGCAGGCTTGTAGTACTCGTGTGAATGTGATCAAATAATCAAGAATGGCAATACAAATTCAACTAGAGCAGGTGTTTTGGTGGAACAAAAGCAACATTGAAACATCAAATTATACAAGCCCTTGTAGAATGGATGTATGGAGAATCAGGTGCGAGAGGCTAATGTTTTGAATAAGAAGGTCCTGCACATGCATGTTGGCTATTCTTGGAGTTTGAAGGCTCCCTTGCGGCCCCATTGAGCCACCATCCTCATTGAATGATGAACTTATTCTTCCTATAAGTCAAGGTCCTTGAGATCGCATTTGTCTTGTGTAACATGTCTTAGTTTGTGTCTCCAGGCAAATTTTCATGGCTTCCTTGCATACTCCCTTGTCTTAGAGAAGGCAGGGTAACGTGGGGATATATGAACATCTTCCGAAGAATATTGAAGGGCAGGACGCTTCTCTGACTGGCTATGGAGTATATACATATATGTGCTTGAAAAGGGCAGTCTCTGTGGTGTATTGCATGCATGCAATGTGAAACACGATGTCATGCGCACGGGCATTTACTCAAGCACTTTGACGGCCTCAAAGGTGGAACCTGGTCATCTTTTTATGAATCAGTCGTAGCATCCCTGGTTGAACAGGAGAGAATGTGAAGTTATATTCTTTTGCAGTCATATGAGATGAAACAGACCCCATCATGGGTATGATACCGGTCTGAGAATCAACAGTCTCAGGCTGCCCCACATTATCCTTCTCATGTGCTGCAGTAATTCCTTGGAAGAAAAATTTCTTCTTAATATCTGATGTCAGTATATCATGCCACAAGTGATCATGATCACTGATCAGGTATCCATGCAATGCCATGTGATCATTACAATCCTTTGTAAAAGGTCAAGTCCCTTGAAACCCCAGCTTCCTTTTCTTACGCACATGTGAAGAAGACACGCTGCCAAATAGGTTATGCTATATGACTAGACCGAACAATCGTGGGCTCCCAAGGACCATACAAGACAAATAACAGATCAGTCCAGACTGCATCACTCAATCTCTCTGGGAGACAACTTCTGCCAGGCACAGTTGAGAGCAGCAAATCAGCAGTCAAAATCAAATCAGCATTCAAGATCAAATCAGCAGTCAAGATCATTATATGATGCAGATTTCTGAAGAAGGAGGCTGTAATTTCCAGTCTTCATCATCTTTGTGCAAGATGACAGGCACAAGATGCATCACGATCAACATGCCTTAAAAAGGTCTTCAGGGATCTTACTGACTTCACAATATGCTAGACTCGGATGCAAAGCTGCAACGGCAGTCCACTGCGTTGTTGCTTTGCATCACCCAACGTTTAATCTTTGCAGACATTTGTTGACCTCATCAACGCTCATAAATGTTTGACCTGTCACCCATTACTCCATGACATTGCCCCGTGTGAAGTATGCCCCGCAATCAATACCTGTGGAAGTCCTGAATGGGTAATTCATCCTTGTACTTATTTTGCTCGAAAGCCTTCCCCATGGGTGGGCTCTAATTTAGCGGCATCTGTGACTCATGGGCTTTTCGTCTGCGCACAACTGCGCACAGTTCCTATAATGATGCCCAGTCACAGACTGTAGGCCTCAATCAAATGCACTGTGCGGCTTGCTGCTACACTATGGTGTCGCGCCAGCATAACTAAATAGTTAATGCGCCACCACAGACCGTTATGGCGCTGTTTGATCTTCATGAGCCTCTTGGCAGGCCAATATTTGCAGGCTGCCGTTCTCATACAGTGAGCTTGGCTTTGCCAGCCACAAAATGGGCATCTCTTCAACAAGGCACTCCGTGCCACAAAACTAGCATTGCTTATTTCTGCATGCGCCATTCCAGACCTTCCGCAAATGCAGCTTTGCTGGGCTGACAGAGCAGAGCCTAATTCTGGTCCGAGCATCCTGTTTTATTCAGGGCCAATGAAAACAGAGCGGATCCAAAGTCACCTGCCTCAATAGAAAGGACACAACACTGTCTAATAAGCAAGATGAAGCGCCTTGCACGTGCCAGTCGACACATGCTGTTGCACTAATGAAATAGTCCGGCCTCTTCAAGGCAGCAGGGTAGCAACCTGCACACCTGCACACCTGCTGGCCGTTATTCTTACCCGCGCTTTCTCCCCCTGCTGTTTCCTTCTGCCCCTTTATTCATTTATTTCTTGCCCTGCCAGGTCTTGGGCAGGTGCCGCATGTGCCACATGGCGTCCAGCACCGAGTTGGTGTGCTCCTTTAGCTCCGCATGCAGTGCATTTAGCTCGGCCGCCGCGCCGCTGCCGACATCGGCCAGAAGCGCGGGCGCGACCAGCCGCGCTGCGATTTTCAGCAGCGCCGACACGTCTATAAAGCCCCGTGATGTCTGACCGTCCAAAACCTCCTCGGCCGCCGCCAGCAACTTAGTTACTGGACTGCCGGTCCCGGCGTCGGCCGGCGGGGTAATGTTGTTTCCCTGCAGTGCAACCAGCAGTACACCACTCAGCTGCTGCTGTCACCTCAGGTGGATGTTAGCTATCCTTCAAGTGTTATGCTCGCTTCTTCTCAGTTACCGTCAACTTTTATTGTACTCTCTGAAAGAAGCAGAGCTGCCACCAATCGCGCCCAGAAGCTGGGCCAGCTGAGCCAGATCTGGATGTGAGTAAGAAAAGACACTAGACTGCCGGCACTCCCATGCTCTGATGCTTGCAAGGGGGAGACTCTTGTCTTCAAGCATTACTGTGAGAAAGGCACCGCCAGCATAGCAAATGAGAGTTTAAAAGGCGGGTGCCAAGGTCACAAGGCATACCTGTGCCTGGTCAATAGCGGGCGCCTGTCTGGCGGCGTTGTCTTTAGGAGGCTCGTCTGAATAGGACAGGTGTGCTCCAGCGTCCAGCTCAGCGGCGGAGGAGAGGAGAGCCATGCCACTGATGCAGCCCGAGTCGATCTCCCTGGCTCCTCCAGACCACTGATCCGCCTGAGCGGTGTGGCCCGCCAACCCATTCACCAGCGACGATCTCTGCCGCTTCGGGTGGTGCGGAGATACAACGCCCTGCAGCAAAGGCCAGGCAAGCCATCTGAAGTCAACACGCAATCCGAAGTCTTGAAGTCTGGCTGGAAGAAAATAAACAGTCTCTGCTCCCCTAGAATGCTGCAAATAATGATGGAACTTAGGACGAAGCTGAAAAGATGCCAGATTGGCAACCCTCAGTACACGCGACATAACAATAACACCACAATCAGCATGCCTTCCAAGGGGCTGACTGATATGCTGAATATTTCTCCAGGCCAGGCCACACAACAGCAGCCAGGTGAGTATATGCAAGGCTGGGCGGCGCACCAGGCCCTTGGATTTGCGCGAGTAGGTGGGTGTGTAGGGCTGCATATTGTCCTGCTCGTCCTCTGACCCTTCCTGCGCGCGCAGAGCGGTGCTGCGCTGCGGCCGACGGCTGCCGCTGTGATCGCCCTCCTCCGCCGCCTCCGCAAGCCGGTTTGCCTCGGCAAACGCGCTGAATGCGCCAGCCACGAGGCCGGGACCCCTCGCCGCGGCGTCTACCGGCTGGCCGGCCCGCGCTGAAGTTGCCTGCAGCAACAATCAAATGACGATCTTGCCACTTGTACCTATCCAGTAAGCTCCTTGGGGAAATGTATGGAATAATGAATGCTTTCAGTGACAAACGCCCAGATACTTGAATTTGTCGCTGACTAGGGCCTTAATTGAGACGTTGTTGCCCTATAAATCTCTTATAGCCTAGCTGTGCACTCAGGAGCATTAGCGGTGTTTTCAGAAACTATTGTATGCTGTGCGCAACACACCTTTGCCTGCAGCTGCTGCGCAAGTGCGCCGGATAGCGCCTGAAGCGCCTCAAACTTCACATGGTGCGCAATCGTTGCGCGTGGCGCGGCCGCGGCGTCCGGCCGCCGTTTGGCCGCCGGCGGCTGCGCGCGCGGCTCCGCACCAGAGCTCCAAGACGCGCCGCTGCCCGGCCGCTGCTCGCGCGGCTGCTCCGCGTCCGATGATGACGTGGCCGGCTCCCCTGCTGCAGCAAGCATAATCGCTGTCAATGCGAGCACTTGAGGTAATGCGCCGCTTGTTGAAGTCCCATTTTGGAGGAGATGACATGAGGTCTCAGTGAAGAGAGAGAATTACAAGCATCATCAATGCTAATTTGTTGACCGAGTCAGTGAACTCTGAGATAACACAACATCACCATGATGGAGAGGGAGGGGAGACTGACTACAGCAGATCTGACTTCTCGTACGAGTGTTGCGAAGGCTGCACCTGAGTTGTTCTGGCGCTTGGCGGTGCTGGCCATGTCCGGGAGGGCCGGGGACTCGGGGCCGGGGTCAGACGCGACGCGCTCTTTCAGCGCCGCGCGCTTGACAATGTCCGCGCGGATGCGGCGGCTATCCGGTAGCAGCTCGATCTGCAGCCGGTCCCCGGTCTGCACGCTGTGCGACAGCGCAAAGGCCTTCCACCCCTGCAGCGTGTACTCGTACTTGTTCTTGTTTCTGCGCACGCACACAAACGTAATTTTAAATGCTGCTCTCTGCTGTCACTGGCCACTCTGGGTTAAAGTTGGAGAGCCACAAGGATTGTCTGTGCATGTTTGCTTGCTCTTGCATGCCAAGAAGAGCTAGCTTGCTCTGTGATCACGATTGCTCCTTGACTTGGCAGCCTCCAAGCACAAGAAACGTGGTCCGGCCAGGAAAGCAAGAACAAGCAAGCAAAGCTGCCGATCGGTTGGACGGATGAAATGCCACAATATGAGACAAAGGAACCATGCATGTATTGGGCAGGAACGTTATCAACCTGCGGGGAAGCAGTGCGACCCTCCACACATCCTTGCCTTCCTTGTCTGTCAGGTCGAAGGACTGGTCGATGAGGTGCGCCAGGTTGGCGCTCACAAACTCGGACGGCAGTGTCAGCTTGTACGTGGGGGCCACGCTGGTCTGGGGCACTTTCTGCATCACACACCAGTGAGAACCTTGTCAGAGAGGAGGCTCAAAGAGGCACAGCTGGTGGAGTTTCTGATGCGCCCGAATTGCAGATGCAGCTCTATAAAAGGGGAATAGGCAGTGTTGAGTGTTGCTTAAGCCAACAGGCAGGACAGTGCATCGACTTCAGACCAGCTGCCTTCCTGCTAGCCAGAATGTCCTTCTTCAAGTGGACGGTAGCTTTCTGCAGCAAACTATGCGCCTCCTCTCAGCTGGAAGAATAAGGCATGCACCCACATGTGAAGGGTGGCCAGCCCCGAAATCTGAGGGCGCTCAGCGCGTTCCTCTGGCGCAAGATCCATCATCCGATGCGAAATAAGCACTGACGGGAAAGGCCTGTATCAATGCCGGTGAGGGCGCTAGGCTCGATAGATTACAAAGGCTATTGATTTGCAGCTAAAGATGCTAGTAAGCATGGAAAAGTCTGATCTGCGCCAGCTGTGGATGTACTGCGGGCACCGCGGTCACCTTGATGAATCTCCCATCGTCCACCTCCAAGATCCCCCGGTCGCTATGAGTGCGCTTCAGCACACGCCCCTCGCTGAGCATCAAGAGCTGTCGCGATTGCTCGCGGGGCGTTGCGGCCGCTTTCCGTCGAATGACGCACGCCGTCTGTCACTGCTGCTTCCTTCGGTGATCTGAACAGGCAGGGCAAGCTCCGCTGTGCCCAAAATGTGTGCGCGACACTTCTGGTCACCCTGGAAGTGGCTGACCTGCTGCTTCGGAGCACAGGAGGTCAACCTCGAGACGGAAGACCTAGAGGGATAACACTATCGTGCACTATCTAGCCAGTGATGAGGATCGTGCAACGAGCATGTTCCAGCCTGCGTTCAACAAGCGCAGCGGCATCTGCGCGAGCTAGTTAGAGCGCGTTCGCGGGGCGCGGTCCCTCGGTCAGTGATAACCCGCAAAGCACTGGCATTGGAGCCCAGAAAAAAGTGGGTTCAGATCGCGCTCATCCGAGGGGCCAACGAAGAGCCCCCCACGCCGTGCCTTGCATTCACACGGCCTCTCTGACCTTCCCCAATCCCCATCTCGGACGTTTTGATTGCTGATGTCATCTCAGTTACTACTCGACGTTGGCAGGACACTGTACTCATCGCCTGATTGGACAGGGCTTTGAAAAAATGTTCCCCTTTGGCAAGGGGTTTGTCGGGGTTTGATGAGCGTCTATGATGGCATGCCATCCATAGTCCAATTAATCTACAATCGTAAAGTAGGTCAAAACATAGACAAGTGCATGCGAATCTAATCTTCACGCACATCAAAAGCACGTTCTCCCGCGCATGCCGTATGTGCAGGAAAAAGGATGCATGGAAACTCATCAACGATCTGGTTGGCAGGCTGCGTCTTGGAGCGCTAAGTTCGGATCACTTCCGACCCACTTTTAGTTGTTTTAATACTAAAGCAGTGCCATGCGATATTGTGAAAAAGGGATTGCCGCCTGTACTTCAATAAGCAGTTTCCTTGGACTTGCAGGGACATCGGTGTTTGTAGAGGCAGAACCGTGTAGCTGCACAAGTTTCGGGACGTATTGCAAGGCTAAGTTTTCCATCAATAATGACGGCGGGAATTGTGTGGCACAGCGAGCAACTGAAAGCACAGCTCCTCAGCGACAAGTTGACCCAACGCAAGGTGAGACAAGCTAGTTTGCTGTCAAGGTCTATCTGACAAATCCCTGCGCCATCTGCAAATCTGTTGCCTGAGCTGTGATAATGCAGGAGGGCTTCAAACATCTAAACCAGGTGTTGGACAGTGACGCTCTTCTGCGAGCACTGGATGAGTCCACACTGCGGATACTGCCAACAGAGAAACACATCTCAGGTACTCGACAAGTATAATATCAAGCCATGAACGAGTTTAAGTTGCAGGATGCTATTGGGTCAGGACTGCCATGCATGCAGCTGCTGGCCCTGGGGCCAGTGCTGAAGCTTCCTACGGACTGTTGCAGTGGACACATGGCCGGGCCTGTGCACCATCCTCGTCCAATGCGTTGGCAGAGAGCTCGGCACAACCTCTGGAAAGAAAAGGGGGCCAGAGGCGACGGTCTCGAAGACCTTCAGGCGTTTTGTGCAGACTGCCGATGACGAGCGCCGATCAGGTCATTGCACAATCCCATGATGTTCACAAGCAAGGACCTGCAGAGTGAATACCCGCACAAAGTGACAACATGCAAGTCATCTTTGGTCCATGTTCTTTGTGACTGTGCATCATACATCAGTTTACTTGCTCTGCAGGCAGGACAGGCATGCTGGGGCGAAAGGCTGCCAAGCTTTTCACGCATGTCAAGGATGTGGTCAGCAGAGCTGGTCCGACATCGCCCTTTGGCGCAGACTACAGCAGCGTCCTGCGCTCCACCCTCCTTGTGAATGCGCAGTACTGCTCTTCAGTGCCTGCCAGCACGTTCCAGGGTCGGTCATGATAGGAAGACCCCTGCAAAGGGTGCAATATGAATGTGTTTGATCATTTGGTCTCCAGTGCAAGACGCACACCTCTCCCAACACAAATCGGATCTGTGCTGCTGCAGAGCTGCTTGACCTTTACATGAAGAGATTGGAGGAGTCCCCCCTGGACCGCAGCGAGGACACCTACAGGACAGTCTCCATGGTTCACCTGCTCCTGCAGAGCTTCCAGGGGGACATGGACCAGCTTTTCAGGAGCGACATGGTTGTGTTCCTCTGCGACATGTTCCCCAAGCTACACGAGCTGAGGTAGAACAGTTTTCTCTTTGCCATGTCCACCGAAGCTTAATCCTGATTGTTTGCATGCATGGTGCCCAGACATGCATTATATTTCTTCTCATGTGCAAAGCCATCCACAATGGACTCAAATGCTGCGCACACCACTCGATGCAAGAAATTTTTAAGTGGAACTGTACTGCAGGGAGGATTCGCGCATCAGCACAGCCTTTGTGGCGGCCACGAACACGTTCCTGCTGGGCAACGGCCTGGACGTGTGCAGCAAGGCAGCAGAGCTGCATGCAGCGGTGCACCCCTTTCTGACGCGCGCATGGCGAAACGCGCGCGACACGCGGCTGCGGGACAATCTCGTGCTCTACCTGCGCATTCAGCTGCTGCTGGGAGGCCTGGAGGGGCCCGGGGATGGCCATTTCCTGATCGAGGTGCAGGAGCTGGTGGCCCACAGCATGCAGCAGCCTGGGTTCAGCTGGTACGATAAAGTAGATGTGCACTTCCCATTGCATATAATCAAACAATAAATTACTTGCTTTTCTTGCCAACAGGCAAGGTGCTTCTGCAGACAAGCTGCAGTTGAAGGCTGCCAAAATCTTACCCCTTGTTGGACTCGCCAAATCCAAGCAAGACCCAATCAATTGTGGGCACGGTGCTCAGTACTTACACCGCCCCCCGCCAGCCGGGGCCAATGCAATACTTACCAATGCATATGGTATAATATATTAGCAGAGCAGAGGGAGACCACAGTGATTGCCGGCTGTAGCTGCATTGTTGAACATGGTACAGGAAGCAAAAAGATGTCTTGGTATGCAGATCATGGAATATGTTGGTGATTGTCTGATTGCATGGTACAGGAGTGATGATGCACGGGGCAGAGGCTGCCGCTCTTCGAGGCATCAGCTGTCTTTGCTGGAGCTTGCAAGCGCTGTCACGCTCAAGCTTACCCTCCAGCGCAGGACAGCAGCTCCCCAAGCTTCTGATGTCAGAGAGACCTCAGCCAAGCGCCGGAAGGTACGTTCACTCTGTTCCCACTACACATGTTAACAAATCAGCTGCATTGACCTGGCCTCATTTTCTAGATAATAATTTCTTGTCATAACACTTGTGCATGCATGCAGGTCAGCGATCCTCAACAAATGCTGCTTGAGCAGCTCATGGCATACCCTTCATTGTGGGCGCCAGTTCTGGCATTCCTCCTGCACCGGTGCGACACCCAGCATCTTTGTTGCACTCCTGCTGCCAATGTTCCAACACCGGTGTTGGTCCTTGTGTTCCAGACGTGCGATGGCTCTGTGGAAAACATGACTCTGCATTTTCAGGTATGGCAGACAGGTGGATCAGCAGTGCCTTGAAACCTGGCTGCAGCTGCTCAGCGAGAACTTTGAGGAGACTTTCAAACGCCTCATGGCTGGCAAAGCGCCTGAGCAGGCCGTCACATGGCTGCTGTGCTTCACAGCTGAGCAGGCGGCTGCTTGGCCAGACCACCGCCAGCAGACCTCCTCCACAGCTTCCCTGTCTGTCAGCAAAGCCACCAGCCTCACACCGGCTGTGCAAAGCCAATGGCAGGTGAGGAGACCCCTCTCTGCTCTTGACCTCCACACTATAGCTCTTGCATTCATGGCAGCCATTTGCAAGATCAGATGTTGTTTCTGAGGACATGCTGGTGTCCAGGTGATTTGGGATGCGCTTGTGCGCTGGTTGTCACAGGGCAACGCCCCAAACTCCCCCGAGGCAGTCTCAGCGAAGGAGGCTGCTGTCATTGCCCTGGCTCTCATATCCAGGAAGGACCTGGCGCGCACCACTGCTTCAGGAACACCTCTCTTCAGGCTGCCTGTGATGCAGCAGATGCTGCCAGCTTCAATCCACCTCATCTGTTCCAGATTCTCTTCAGGTACGTTTGGATGAACCTCATATCTTTGTCTTCAGATCCAAATTTAAACAATATCAACAGAGAATAGGAGCACAAATGTCATGATGCAGGCTACAGAGGAGGCGCAGAGGAAGTAGCAGTAAGGACAGGGCTCTTGGAAGTGATGCTGGGAGACAGAGCAGCTAGCATGCCGCCAAAGCTTCTCTGCTGCGGGGTGGCTGGGGCTTTGGGCGTGCAATCACATGCACCCTCGGCAGATGTTCTTGATGTGGAGAGTCAGCACATGTGGTGGCAGCAGGAAGATCCTGACGAAGCAGTGGCTGAGCGGCTTCCTGTTCTCATGAGAGGTTGGCCCCTTCTACTAATGGTTGGTAATTCATGACTTTCAATGAGTTTTATGACTTTCAATGACTTCAATGCTGAACAATTTCAAATCTAGTATCGTGTGTACTCACCACTGAGGTGTACTTGTGATAGGTGAGGACTTTGTGCGGGAGAGGACACGAGCCATGCAGCCTGCGCCAGAGCCGTCTGGCAGTGGCAGCCATCACATGCCAGACAGCGTGGGGACGCGTCTGCAGAGTGTGGCAGGCACCCGCCTTGCAGCACAGCTGGGCAGGCTGACAGAGGAGGCAGATGCAGGGGGCGAATCACAGCTGCAGGCGCTCATGGGCATGTGCACAGTTGCCCTCAGTTGCAAAGCTGCGCTGCTTGACAGGGCTCAGGGGGATGAGGCGAAGCTGGAATGCTCCTGGAGGACCAACGGTGCTGTGTCAGGTAGGCGATGAATGACACAAAGCCAAGTGCATCCCAGGTGTGCTATGCATGGTAGCATGAGCATCGATGTTGTGTACTCTGTTCTGTCTGGACATTTATTTGTGGGGGACAGTATAAGGGTAGTCTGTGTTTGCAGATGCTGTGGGAGGGGCATTTGGGAAATGCAGTAGCGTCCTCGTTGCTATGGTGGACGGCAAGAGCTGTCTCACCAGCAGCACCTATAGTCTGCTGGAGGATTTGGTTGCTGTCCTTGTCGACACTCCAAAGAAGGAAGTCCTGGCAGGGTGAGTGTCCTGCACACTACCCTCCTCATGCATTCTCCTGTAGTGTTGCAACCACTGCCAGCTTAGGCCTGCTGGACTGCACCTCCATGGGATGTTGATAGAAGGTGTCTGATTGCCATGCAGCCCTTGGCTGGGAGCAGTGCACGAGTTGGAGAGGCTCTTCAATGACGCCGATCAAGCATCCGCTGCCCAAGTTGCATCTCAGACGCAGCTGGCGTCGGGGAGCCCTGGCGCCGTCGACACCCGCGCATCGATGTTTGACGATGATCTGGACTTGCGGGCCACTGCTGTGGCTGCTGGAAATGACAGGTGCTCCACATAATGTATTCCTCCTTGGTTTGTATCTTGTCCAAATGGCTCAAGCATGCTCAATCTGGCAGGCCTGTGAGATCTCGGAATGATTGCGTTGAGGATGACCTGGATTCCATGGGATTGTGGTGGAGAAAGTGCCAAGACAGGGAAGGCTGGAGAGGAAGTATTGAGAGGTTGCTGCAAGGCACCTAGCCCTGTTTAGGCTGTTTAGGCTGGAAGAAGCGTGCAATATTACTAATGATTGTATCTGAATGTAGGCCTTCATCTGCCGGGCCATCTTTCTCAGCATCCCTTGTGGCGTCTTGCCGAGTCACCTGCGTGCGGCTGCTGGCAGTTCTCGGCAGCCTGCATGCAGAAGTCGTGGCCAACATTCTGGGAACCTACCTGCAACACTGTTTTGATGCGGAGATCTTACCTCCAGAAGGGCTGACTGAGCTCATTGCTGAGAAGCTCTGCACTGTCGCCGCCTCCAGCAGGTAACATTACACCTAAAATACCCATATTGAAGCCCGCCATGTTGGGACATTGCAAGCCAGGTGAGAATCCCTGTGCTGTCTGATTGGATTTCAGAGTGCCTCCTGATATGATTCTGGTGTGACCAGGCTCCCAAAGCTCATGGTGATGGCTGCTGCTGGCTTGAATGCCCGCAGTGGCATCCTTGTGCCCAAGAAGTTCAACAATTCCACCATGTGCATGGTCTTGCAGCAGCTGGAATCCCTGATACACGCGTGTGGCAGCATGAGACTGTGCTGCTCAGACCTCAACCAAGAGGTCGTCCCCTTGGCCGGTGATGTCTTGCATGCAAAACCTCAGGGGCTCAGGAGAAGTCCGTCCAGCATAAATAGACTTGACTAAATTCTGAGTCTGCAATGATCAGGGAGAACAATGCCTGGAAGGCTTTGTTTCAGTTTTGGACGCTGTGCTGGATCGGATGCCACAAGCAGACCAGCCCACTGCTGGCGCTCAGCCTAGCAGCGCCACACGCATTGCCCTGGCTGATGCGGTGCGCATGCTCCCATCTGTCCACTGTTCTGGAGTGAGGCTTGCAGATGTGTTGTATCCTGGCACATGTGATTCTTTATGTGGCAGGGCCAAGCATGTTGTAAGTGCATGCATGTGAATGTCTAGTGTATGTCTGGCGCAGGTTGTTGCTTTGCTGAGCACAGTGGAAGCATCAAAGCTGCAGCCTGAGTTGCTGGATGAGTGCTTGGAGCACTTGACAGATCTTCTACAGGACCCTTGCTATGAAGCCAGGCGGCACGGCGCAAGACTCATCCCCTCTCTTTACGGGAACTGGTCTGACGTGCAGGTACTGTCAGATCTTCTTCTCCTTTTTGGCATACCTGTTTTGATTGTGTTTACCAGCAGCACATCTAACGTTTGTTTCCTCAAGGTCCCCAGTAATGCTGTTTGCAGGCCAAGTTTGACGCTTTCAAGCCCAGGCTGTGCTTGCACAGCCTGACGACAGCTCATGGGCAGAAGTCAGAGGAGCGCAGATCAGAAGAGCGCATGGAGACCTCGGCTCTGTTCTTGGGTGGGTATGAGCAATACATGAAGGGGATTCTCTGCTGGACTTTGGTATCCTTGGAAGCTGCAAGAATGTCTGAGACTATAATGGTATGTGCAGCTGAGACGGCTGTGGCATGTGGAGCATTGGAGGCGGAGGTTTTGTTCCTGCTCTGTGCGCATGCAGCGCAATTTGCCCAGCACCAAGCTTTGGTGCAAGCCATACTGCAGAGTATCGCCTTCCGCCTCGGCTATACTTCCTTGCCAGCTTACATGTCCAACCACATGGTTCAGCTTGCCTTCCTCTGGTAGGTGCCTTCCACAATCTCCTGCGCCATCAATTGATACTTACTCCAAGGCACTCGTGCTTTTGGGGATCAATATGAAGCATGTCCCGCAATGCGAACGGGGTACTGCTTTCTTTGTTAGTAATCTGTTTGCGCGGCTCTTCTCTGTGTCTTTAGCCATTCGTCAAATTTTCCTTGCTAACTTCCACTTTACCTATCGGTGTCCCTAAAGTTTCATTCCGTTGCCTGGTGAGCCAACAGCTCATGAGTTGACCTTTAAAATCGACTGATAAAACATGTGTTTGCTTGCAGGTTTGGCAGCAAGTACAATCTGCAGCAGCTCTTGAATGTTCAAGAGCTAGTCAGGGTACAGGAGGGGGATGTGCTTGATCAGAAGGCGTTCCTTTTGTCATACGGGAGAGCAATTGTCCCTGCCATGCTGAAGGATAACAGAGAGGAAGAAATCAAGGAGATGGCTGCTCTGCTGGGTTTGTCCCCGGCCCTGCTCATATGCTGCTGCTGGAAACCTGTTCAGATTGATGTCATGCTTGCAGGGTGAGATGGTACATTCCTTATGTCAATTTTATTAGACAGCAAGCTCTTTGAAAAAATAGGACACTGATCTGGCGCATCAATCCATCACGTTCAACATGTCTTACTTCCTGATGGAACGCAGACATGGAAGTGCGGAAAATGCTGGAGAGGAACTATGATGCGATTGTTGGAATTACTATTCCCCTCACAATAATGGGTGATGACAGCGACAAGGCCTTGGCTAGGTCCATCCTTGAAGGCAATATCATGGCTGCGACTTTCACAGGTACTTCCTTCAAATTTCCCAATGGTGGAGCTTGCATGCATGAGTACCCTAAAAAGATTGCATGTGCATGGCAGGGCTGCAAGCAGTAAATCCTGATGGGGAAATTTGTTTCACGGATTTGGTATCCAATGAGATGGCAGCTCTGGTGCTGACATAGTGAGTTCTTGTGCCATAGGAAAGGAGAGGGACAAGCTGTACAGCGACAAGATCAACCCCATCATGGGGCAGTGTCTGCTGCTGGTGAGGGAGTGTGCGCACCCACCAGCGCCATTTCTCACCGTTGCGCTCGGCATAGAGACCGTTCATGGACTGCCCATGCGCCCCTCCCGAGAGGAGTGCCTTCAGATTCTTTGGAGTCGGGTGCGCTCTGACTGAAGCGTCCAAAACAACCCACCTCTGTTTGGACAGCTGCTGTGTGCTGTGCCCCAGTCAGCTGTAGCAAGAAGCGCATTTCTCATTGTGCATGCTGACCAAATTGATGGAAAGCCACAATGAAAATGCATTCCGGGAAGACTTTTGCAGAATAGCATAGCTTCACATGTCGTTTGCACCATGCAGCTTATGTCAGACGACGAGATAGCACGGCTGCTGGTGACGGTGCACGCAAACCTTCAGAAGGGTCGCTGCGCTCGCCACAAGTTGGAGGCTCTCGGCCCCTTGAAGGCGCTCCTGGTCATTCTGGATGGCCACGTGTGCACTCCACACACATTCCGCCATGTCGTGCACATTCTGCTGCAGTGCCTTCGCGTCAGGTGATGTCCAGCATGCATCCTTGAAACAAAGGTCTGACGTGTGTGCTTTACAGTATGTTGATGCGTGAACCTTCTGAGCCTCGCAGGAATCTCTTGCATTCAGTGGCCCCGATGGCGGGGGGCGGTATAAATACTGAGCACCGTGCTCAAGGTTGATTAGGTCTTGCTTGGATCTGGCAAGTCCAACAAGGGGTAGGATTCTGGCAGCCTTTCCCTGCAGCTTGTCTGCAGGACGCACCTTGCCTTTTGGCAGGAAAGCGTCTAACAATGATATTGATAATGAGAGTTGAGAGTTGACTGATCGCCGCAGGGAACTCCAGGACAAGTGCTGCAGGTTGCTGGAGGATGTGCTGGAACGCATCCAAGGGCGCACAGAGCTGCACCCCCTACTGGGAGCCCTGCTTCCAACAATCATCTCAGGCTTAGTCACTGCGCTGGAGACCACCAAGGACCCGGCTGAAGCACACAGCAGCAAAACATCCTCTGCGCGTCCCAACAAGCTGGTGGCTCTCATCAACAGCTTGATCTTGCAGGTACATGCCCGGCCTTGTGGCTGCACCCTTAGGTAGTATAAAGTTGGATATATTGAGTACTGTATATTACAGACTACCCGGCTGGCGGAGGCCGGTATAAACACTGAGCACCGTGCCCACGGCTGATTGGGTCTTGCATCTGGCAAGTCCAACAAGGGGTAGGATTGTGGCAGTCTTCAAGTGCAGCTTTTCTGCAGGCTGCACCTTTCTTCTTGGCAGAAAAAGTGTGTAATAGTAATGCTAATAGTAATAATAATCCCTTGATTTTGACAGAGATGCGCTGTACATCTGGTGTTCTGTGCAGGCGCTACCAGGCCTGCACCCGTACCTGCAGCATGTGGAGCCTCTGCCAGACATGCCAGAGCTGGCCAGGGCCCAGCAGCTGCTGGACAAGCTCAGGGCAGGAGTGAGCCTGAGTGATGAGCTGACGCACTTTGTGGGGCGCGCTGCTTCGCTGCCCACTGTGCTCCTGCAGCGCGCCCTTGCCTCCCTGAACAGAGGCCTCAGCACTCGGCAGAACGAGCTGATGTCTTACAATGGGTGTGTGCTCTAAAGTCCAATGTTCCTATCGTTTCTCCAATTCAATGTGAACCTTGTTTCTTGCTATAATTGCATGGGTTGGAAAGGCATGATATTGATTGCAGGAGTTGCTTAAACCTGTGCAAATTATTTTGACACCCTACACTCCAAGGTATCCCTTTCTTTCCCTGCTGCGCCTGCACAACTTGTGGGGAGAATTGGCAATTGCAGGAAGCTTTCTGGTGTGCAGGGTGAGGCCATGCAAGCCTGAGGTGGAGGAAGCTGCATGGCGTCTGGTGTGGCTAGCCAGGGAGCTGGGGGACAATGACCTGGCAGCGTTCACCGGCAAGCTGCTGGCACTGGTTGGGCCGCTGGACCCCCATGTCATTGCCTTCAGCATCCCCACCTCGCTCTCCAGCTCCTCTGCAGCAGCTGAAAGAACGACACCAGCCCAGCCTGCGCGCAGCAGCAAAGCAGGGTCGTATGCGGCAAACAAGGTAGCAATCTGCGATCTTGCACTGCATGTGTCTTCCTTTCTTGTGCTTGATTGAACACACATGCAGTGCTGGGGGAGAGTGTGAGCCTTAATGTTCTCTCTATGCAATAGGATAGCATGCGGGCACTCCTGGCACGGGCCCTGCAGCTGATGGTTGTCTACCTTGTGGATGAACACGTTCCCTTCATCGAGCTGGTGCATGCCGCACTGCGGCAGCTGCTCCACAAAAAAGAGGGCGAGGCCGCCATGCAGCAGTTGGACCCCCTGCAGCAGTCCTACCTGCAGGTCTTTGCCGGATCCAAGAGTGCGACCAGCGTACCAGAGGCAGGAACAAGGTGCACTTAAACCTCCATGAATGCCCTCAACACCACCACTCATATTAAGCTGAGGATCCTCCCTGAGCACTTGCATTATAATACAATTCTCATGTCCCCATTGGTGTCTTTTTGGCGGGTGCCCATTTCTACGGTCTTCTTGCTCATGTTGTCTGCAAGGTTTCGCACGAGCGAAGGATGCGAGTAATCAAATGGAGGGAGGACATATACCTACTGTTGCTTTATGCCTTCATTGCGCTTTAGCAACTCCTGCCACCGGGCATATGCCTACAGCTACTCTCCCGGATCAAAACACACTGAAAGACGTTAAAGTACGGTATTGTTCGTTGGCCAACAGGACTGATCTGGAGGACGGGAAGCTATGGCAGCTGGAGGGTCAGACATATGACCAGTGGGTGTGCGGCCTGGCGGACGCTCTCTTGAGCCATGCCAGCAATCCTCTGCTGCGCATCCTGCAGCGCTGCGCGCGCAAGAAGCCGGCAATGGCCGAGCTGCTGCTGCCCCACATCTTCTCAGACCTGGCTGCCCATGATGCAGATGCCTCGCTCATGGTCACCATTTCAGAGCAGGCAAGCCAGCTCACACCACGTCCAATCACTTTTGTGAGCATTCTGTCACACGCAGTGAGACTGGCTCCAGTCACACTGCAACATTTGTGTGGAATCTATTAGCTTGTGAAGGTCCTGATTTCTTATCTATCAGCGCGACTTCACTGTTGATTGTTGATCGGTCAGCTCAACCACAGGTTGCTAAGTGCAACAGGTGTCAAAGCACATCATACGGGCCAAGGCAGCGGATGTGAAGGCGGTCCGCCTGATCCTGACGGTGCTGAATTCCTTGCGCGGAGAGCAGCAGGACTTCATTCTGTCTGGGAGGCCCCATCGTGGCAAGTCCGGCCAGGCCGTCCCTGACACTGCAGATCCCACATCGTGGAAGAAAGTGCGCCCTGCTTCATGATGATCATACAAGGAAATCTTCAAACCCTCACAGTGATTTGCGCTGGGACCAAACGTGGGTGCATGCACATGTCCGAGGGGCACAAAGGAATCTTGGCAACTGTGATTAGAGCGGTATTGGCCTTTGGATCGGAGTATTGAGGGCACCGTTGTACCAAAAGCAAGAGTGTGTAATTTCCAGGGAAGGCTTTCAAGAAGTGTTGTGCTTCAGGTGTGCTGGCTGGATCTGGATTACTTGCAACTGGCACAGGCAGCGCTGCAGTGCTCTGCGGCCTTCATTGCGCTCCTGTATGTGGAGTTCTGGTGCAAAGAGCACCACGGGCGGCTCACTCTGGGTGACCAAGATGTTCTCAGTGAGGTGAGCACACCATAAACGCTGGATCTGCTTGTGTATGCTGCAGCAGGATACTCATGTGGTGTTGTCATTTGAATCATGTGATTATTGAAGCCCGAGATAGAGAAGGCTGGAATGCTGTCATAAAAACGCTGCTTCACCGGCTGCTTCACCTAATCCTCATGGATCGGACAGTCGGGTGATAATAATAATGAAAATTTGACAATTATTGATGCCGGTCTTCATCTGCAGGGTGGGTTGTCAACAGTGGATCAGCTGCTCCTTGACATCTACTCACAGATTCAGGAGCCGGATGGCATCTATGCTGCTGCCAGGTCCCAGAAGGCAGCCTCTCAGCTGTGCCTCTTTGAGCACGAAGGCGCCTGGGACAAGGCCTTGGTTGGCTATGACCTGCTCCAGCGAGGTGGGTCCAACTGATAACTCCTCTCCGTGAAACTAGGCGTCGTTTGATTTGGTAGGGATCTGATAATCACAGGTTTGTCTCTCTAGATACTATGCATATAGATCTGCTCACAAACAGCTGAAGCATGCAAAATCAGTGTTCTTACATTGCACCAGGTGATCAATCTGCACAGCAGCCGTCAAACCACCACTTTGGGCTTCTCAACAGTCTCCAGCAACTGGGCTGCCAGCACACTATGGGCGCCTATTGGGCAAGCCTGCCTCAAAGCTTCCAGTCAGGTGAAACACCCTGCCTAGTATCCATTCAACGATCGGTCTATGTCTCCAAGCAGGACATTTCAAACTGTGTACAACTTCCTGCATGTGAGTGAGCTCGTATTACCCTTCAGGGAGTGGAGCATTGTGGGAGAGGCGCTTTGAGATGGCGTGGAGGATGGGAGAATGGCAGGAAGCTGCAGAGCTGCAGCCTCCTCTTCCTGATGCTGGGGACAGCGCACCCTTTCACCAGGCCATCTGCTCAAGCCTCAAGGTGTGCAGCCGCAGTACTTTTATGACTACCATGGACATCATGCGGTGCTAAATCACCTCTTGCCTCTCTGTCATTGCCTGCCTCTGAAAATACTGGAGACCAAGCCAAATCATTAGCATGTCATTTGCCTCACAGTTTCTGGTGGGTTGGTGTTTTAGAGGATGTATTTTGCGTGTGACTTAGGCAGGCTATTACTCGTTTACACATCACTAGCATGGACATACGAAACAAATCCCACGCAGGTGCATCTATTAATGCACGTCTGCTTCAAAACAGGCGCTGAAAGACGGGGACCGTGACACACTGGCTTCGACGCTGCACATGGCGCGCGCGTCAGTGATCCAGGAACTGGCTACCATCTCCACCGAGAGTGCCGCCAGCATCAACCCTGCCCTGATGCGGCTGCAAATGCTGGAAAGGCTGGCAGAAGCCTCACATCTGCAGGGTCAAATCCAAGGTGGCACGCTCTCACATCCCAGCTCTTTGCATTTGAGAAAGTTTTAAACGACAGAACGTTCTTATATCAAATATGACCTTGAACCTGGTCTTTGCAGGAGCTCACAGCAGTGCCGCTGCGCTTGCCCTCCAACAAAGCTGGGCGCACAGAAACAACTCCCTCCTAAGTGAGTTGCACATGCCAAGCCACATGCGTCACATTGGGATTAGACCTGTCTGGTATTCAACTGCTGAAGCCCCAACGTGCATGAGAGTTGGGGACTGTGTGCAGGCACAAACAGCCGCTATGAGCTTCTGGAGCCGCTCCTGAGCCTGCAGAGGACGCTTGCCAGCGCATTGGACATGCCAGACGCGGTCGCCAGTGTCTTGCTGCTGCAAGCATGCACCGCACGCAAGAGCGGCCGCCTGACGCATGCCATGGGCTCCTTGCATGACCTGCAGACTGCATTGAGGTGTGATCGTCATCTCTACTTTGCATCTCATTTCGTACCACTTCAAAACCTCGAACACTTGCCTTTCTCTGGGCCCGGCTCAAACGCCTTCACCCCTTCGGTCAAGGGGTGCGCATGCGGCCATCTTCATGGTTTGCGATTAGTGTAAGCGATTGATAACTTTGTGCCTAAGCCCATGCTTCCTAATTACTCACATATCAGCAGCCGGAAAGCGTATGAAACTTTTGGGGCCGTTGCAGGGACTTGGGTGGCGGGCAATTTGGAGCAGCCATGAACTGGCGCACGGAGGAGGCGAAGCTGCTGTGGGCGCAGGGGCAGCACAGCATGGCCATCCAGCTGGGCCGGGCTCTGCTCAACAAGATGAGGGCTGATACACAGGGGGATGCTGAGCAGCTCACCCGCTTGCAGAGCCTCCTCGGCAAATGGCTCGCGTGGAACAGGTGCTTCTTCAGACCCTTGCCCATGTTTACAGAAAAGTAGCAAGCTTCATGGGCTCCAAACAGCTGTCATCTGTGTGATGGGACCATAGCTAGAGTTCCGCCAAGGGGTGACAGGTAATCATAATGTGTATAACAAGTATGTCAATTTTGTATGAACAGGTCTGAGAGCTCGGCGGCAGTGCTGGAGATGATGCAGCAGGCGCTGCAGAGGGTGAGCCAGAGCAGCTCGCAGCCGCTGCCGGAGGGCAAGGTGGCCTGCCGAGCAGCCTACCGCCTGGCGCACTATGCAGACACCATGTACTGCAGCGTGCAGAAGCAGCGCAACTCCCCCGAGTGGGCCACCGCCCAAGCCGTCATCCAGCAGAAGATGCAGCAGGTGCTTCCTCCACGCCAGTGCTTCCAAGCCAGAAATTGTCATTATTATAGCACTCCGTATCTGCCAACAGGGAAGGTGCATCTGCAAACAAGGTGCAATTAAAGTCTGCCACAAACCTACTCCTTGCTGGACTCATTATATCCAAAAGCAAGACCCAATCAGCCGTGGGCACAGTGCTCACTGATCAAACCGCCCCCGCCAGCCGGGGACAAGCTAGATACATGCGACATAAATGGCTGCTTGCTAAAATTCAGGCTTTTTTATGACTGATCACACCTCAATATCATGGCCAACGCAATCTGACAGCAAGCCTGTTGGGTGTGCCAGATGGCGCAGTGGCAGGCGCAATTCGACGACCGCCGGCGGAGGGGGGACATGAAGTTGGCAGCGGATGGGACTGTGCTGGACAAGGAGAGCCGGCAGCTGTGGCACCACATCAACAGCCTCAAGCGCCCCGTGGAGGCAGACAAGCAGGAGCAGGCCGTGCTCAGCGCCAGCGAGCTCCGATACAGGGAGATCGCGATGACCAACTACCGGAGGTGCCTGCTGGCCGGCAACGCGTACAATCTGCCCGTCGTGTTCAGGCTGTGCCAGCTGTGGTTCAGCCTGGGCGCCGAGAAGGCAGTGGCCCAGCAGATGGCGGCAGCTGCCGCGCAGTTGCCCTCCTGGAAGTTCCTGCCGCTCGTGTACCAGCTCGCCTCGCGCCTCAGCTGCGGCGGCCGCAGCCGGCCCCTCGACGACAGCGGCTTCACGGTCAGCCCCCTCCTGCTGGCTTGAAATACTTTTGGTCCACTCCCCATCCTGATAGCATCTGTGATACTTGCCAGCATGTCATTAGATCAGCTGACAAGACGAAAGCCTTCCTTTACTGCTGGAGGTGGAGCCGTCTCTACAATAGAGGCTGCTATTTGTGGGGGTTTGTGTGTTGGCCGCTGCTGGTTGGGGAGCGGCATGATTACCGAGCATTCTGCCCATGGTTGATTGGAATTTGCTTGTACCTTGGATCTGGCGAGTGCATCAAGGGGTGGGGTGTGTAGTAGCCTTCACACTGCAGCTTGTCTGCAGACGCACCTTGCCCATGACAGCAATAGCGGGTAGGTAATGTTTATTATTGTTTGCTGAGGGCAGTGCACTTGTGCAGGCGACTCTGACGGCGCTGATGCAGCGGCTGGCGGGCGAGCACCCGCACCACACGCTGCACTGCCTCATGGCGCTCAAGAACGGCAACCGTGGCCGAGACGGCCGACGCGCCGACGCCGCCGGGCGCACCAGCCGCGACGCGCTCGTGCACTCCGTCGACTTTGACAAGGTCGCCGCTGCCGAAAGCGTGCTCAACGCCGTCGCCAACAAGCCCTCCCTGTGCGCACGTCCACCCTGACTGTTATTGCTCGACTTCATTGACAGGGAAGTATCTATAGAAGTTCTGCTGGAATGCATATTATCTTGAATACCTTGGAAAGCGTGCCGAAAGGCTAGGGGCATATCCACAGCATGGACGTTGTGGCTCTGGAGAAATACGGCAGTCATGATATGTCCATTTTGAGAGTCCAAGAAAATAGAATTGCTATCTTCTCTAGTGAAGGACAGAGGAGGCAAGAGGTGTGATCATGAGAAGGAGAAGTGATGTGTGCAGGAGGGAGGTTGTGGCGCAAGTGGGGCAGATGGCCGAGGCCTACATTGAGCTGGCAGCTGTGCCTGCAGCGGACAAGGCCAATGAGATGCCCTTCCCTTCCCCCATCAGGCGCTCCACCAAGGCCCTCAACAAGGTGCCACATGCTCAGTATTTATTTCCCAGTGTTCAGATGTCCTGCTGGGCGCTGTCCGAGCGTTCAGATGCCATGCTGCGCATTGACAGTAAGATTTAGAGTCGGGCATCGGATCAGCCCTAACTTGGCTGAGAGTGATGCAGTTTGATGTAGAAAGTAATGCAACAGTCGAATCGGCTCGCTCTTCCAGCTTCTGCTGCAGCGTGGAGACATCAGTGGTAATTTTTTTGATGCCATGCTCAGGTCCCTGTGGTGAGTGTCAGCATTCCAGTGGATCCCAGCTGCCGCTACAGCGGTTTGGCCTGCTTCTCGCACTTTGGGGAGGGCATCACCTTTGTTGGGGGCATCAACAAGCCAAAGCTTGTGCAGTGCTTTGACAGGTACTACTCCAATTTGTTACCACCCACATTCACTAGAATGCATGCCTTGCAATTTGCCTAGGGTCGTTTTGCTGCTTGGACCCATGCATGATGTGATCCTGCAGTTCAGAAGAACACAGAAATGCTGTGAGAGGAGGATTTTAATCTTAATATTGGCACGCAAAGTAGATGTCATGGTCTCTTGCACTGCCAAATAGATGTGGTTTGACCCTCGCCAAAGTCCTTCCTGAGCACCGGTCCTTGTGTGAGTAGTGTGGGAGTGCGGCACCGGCAGCTGGTGAAGTCCGGCAACGACGATCTGCGGCAGGATGCGGTCATGCAGCAATTCTTTTCGCTCATCAATGACCTGCTCGCGCAGAGCGTGGAGACGCGCAAGCGGTGCCTCAGCATCGTCACCTACAAGGTAATTGCTCCTTTGCTACCCAATCCCAGCAAATTCCCAGCCTCTGCATGATAGTACTGCTACAACTGTATAGCCCAATGAAGATCCTTGCTGGCTCAGCATTCAGAACATGCCAGCATTGCTGCGATGCGGTCACGATACTCTGATCTACATAAGGTGCTTTCTCTAAAGAAGAGTCTTGCTGGCACAGCCATCATCGCATATCAATATTGCTGCCGCTGTAACTGCAGTGCCAGTGCCACCATGAGAGACTGTGTTGTCAAGCGGTGCCTCATAAATCTGCGGCTGCGGCTGCTGCGATGCCAGCATGAGAGACTGTATGCTGAGGTGCTGCCTTTCTCTCCTGCGGCTGCTGCACTTGCAATGCAATAAAAAGAGACTTTAATCTTCAGGTGGTGCCTTTCTCGCCCGCGGCTGGGCTGCTGGAGTGGGTGGAGGACACCGAGCCGCTGGGCACATACCTGACCGGCAAGGAGCGCACTTCCGGCGCGCATGCGCGATACGCGCGCCCCGGCGACTATTCCTTCTTCGACGCCTACAACGTCATCTCTAAGGCCAAGCCGCAGAACCTGCGCAGGGCCTACAACGATGTGAGCTTCTCTGATGACTCATTCTGCCCTTGTCAAGCAGCATCCTCGCATTGTAGTGATTTCCGTCCCAAAATCCTTCATTTGACATGCTTAAAATGAGCAGCAGGAGCTTGCCTGACCACCTCATTGCCCTCATGAAGCAGCATTTGCGCATCTGTTTTTGAAAGCTGACTCACCTTGTCTGGCTTGCTGAACCATGAGCAGCAGGACCTTGATGTGTCTGATTGTTGCTGAACAGATACCTGCATTGGCGCTGTGGCCCTCCGCGCTCTGGGTGCGCCATCATGAGGGACTGTTATTGGGGATTGTGATTTTCTATGAACGAAAGAGGAAGTCATTTGGACCATCAGCTGAGGACAGAGTTCTCCAACGATGGCCTGACCCAATTCTGCGTGCAGGTGTGTGCGCGCTTCACGCCGTGCCTGCACAATTTCTTCCTGGAGTCTTTCCGGCAGCCGGCGGCGTGGTTTGAGAAGCGGCTGGCGTACACGCGCGCGACAGCCGTCAACTCCATGGCCGGCTACCTCATCGGCCTGGGCGACCGACACTTTCACAACATCCTCATCGACAAACGCTCCGCCGAGGTGCGCTGCGTTGTCTCCTCTCCCTGCAGTCATTCAACATCTTCAGTGTATCCACAAGGGGTGTCCCACACGGGGGTAGGATTGTGGCAGCCTTTGCATGCAGCTTCTCGGCATGCGCACCTTGCCTCTGGCAGGAAAAGCGTGCAATAAATAAATACTACAAACACCCATGCAATGCCTTCTGAGGCGCACTGGGTAGCTCTGACAGAGGTCTGCAGCGGATTATGCGAAGAGTGCCTGTCGGGAGTTGTTGAACAATTGCTGCAGCCAGAGAGCTCCTCTCCAGGGATGCAGAGGGCTGCTGGTGCAACACCAATGTCCGAGTTTTTATCTAGAGCCTGAGATCTGCAATGTGGTGCGTGCAGGTGGTGCACATTGATCTGGGGGTGGCGTTTGAGCAGGGCCGGTTCCTGAACACGCCCGAGCTGGTGCCCTTCCGCCTCACCCGCGACGTCGTGGACGGAATGGGCGCCACAGGTCACCACTATCATATCTTCCTTTTGGCTTTAGACCCTCATTGACCCTGTTGCAGGGAGTATGAAAATCTACTGGGTGGTATTTAGTGCCCCCTGCCTGTTGCTGTCTCACTGTCTACGCACTTGTTTTCGCCCTTGCAACCCCGTGATTTTCATGTCTCCCAGAGGATGGATTGCACGCATGAAGATGATTTGGCTGCATGGAAGTGCAGCGTGATTCTGCATATACTCTACCTAGGGTTTAGGGTTGACGAAGGGTGAATATACTGTTGCAGGAAGTTTAACTAAGCTGACGGAAGCGCAAACGCAGGCGGTGGAATCCATTTAGGGTACAGGGTCGATGAAGGCTAAAGTTGCTAATTTAGAAAGGGTTCATTAGGGCTAAAATGGGAGCACGGGTGCAGGGGTGGAGGGTGTGATGCGCGGGTGCTGCGAGGAGACGCTGCGGGTGCTGCGCGTGCACAAGGAGTCGCTGCTGACCATTGTGGAGGTCTTCATCCACGACCCACTCTACCGCTGGGCCCTCACCCCAGCCAACGCACACCAGCGCCAGGTCTCCTCCATGGCCGACCCAGCCGGCTTCCCAGGTAACCCCTCGCTTCCCAGCCATGAGATCCCCATGGGAACAACCCTGTGTTGGTTGTTGAAAAGATATTTTGAGGCGAGATGAGGAAGCAGGATGGCGGGTGACCCCTTGCTGCATGCGGACATGATGCCCCTTGCGTTGTGGCGATGATCACTATCCGCACAGCTCTCTCTGAGTGCTCTTTTTGTCTCTTCACATGCCTCCCCTACCCTCTGTTTCCCGCTTCTCCAAAGCTGACCAATAATTTCCTCTGACTGTGACGCCTTCTGTGAAGGGTCAACACATTCTTGCCATTCTATTTGTCTGGGCATGGCAGGCATTGCACATGGCCAGCAATCAAGATAGGACCTTTTGAGAATTGCTTCAGCAAACAGGACAGCGACGTAGTGTGCAAAACGGGCCCTTGTGAAAATGGGGGGTGCAGAGCTGCTAGGGATAAAGAATAAAGCCTGATGTGTTGCCGCTGCAGAGCTGGAGCAGCCGCTGGACGGCGCGGGAGACGGCATCGCCAACGCGGACGCCAAGCGCACCCTGCTGCGCGTCAAGCAGAAGCTGGAAGGCCTGGACGGAGGTGAGTAACCATTTTGATCCTCATGCCTCTTAGTGTATTTGGGTGTCTGCATGGTGGCACCCGAGCAAAACTGTCAAGGGTCCTGATTGGATTGTCTGCAGGTCTGCCAAAAAGCCTTCATGGTGTGCTCCTGTCCCTTGTGCCATGTGTTGAATGAGTCCCTGGCAAAGCAGGTCATGAGTTGCTTGCCTGGAGCAATGTGTTGAATGGACCCATAACATTCGAACTTATTTTTGTTGCCTGAGGACAGGTGAGGGGGAGGCCAAGAGTGTGGAGGGGCAGGTGCAGCAGCTGCTGCAGGAGGCTCAGGACCCGGACAGGCTCTGCCGCATGTTTGTCGGCTGGGCGCCCTGGCTCTGACGGCCCAAAATCCCAACGGCCCAGAATCCCCAGTAGTATCGATATCGAACATGCTGCTGCCGACTGTTGAGCCCGAACAATACTGCGTCGATCCTATCTGTATGCGGAAACTCCTTGAGAACTCAACTTCCATCATGCACAGATCTGATTTTAGAACAGTCCACTAGGAACGCAATATTCTGAGTTGAAACATTTGATTTGAATAATGGGGCCCTGAATCTCGAACTTAGAACAGAATCATGCATGTGCCGTGGGGTGGAATGCTGTGAACAATGATGTAGGTAATTGCAATCAAATATTCCTTTACACATACGGTAATCTTAGCAAAAGTTCGTGACGCTTCTTCGCTCGAGCTTCTTCACACGGGCGTTCTTGTACAAGTACATGCACACTAATCTTATAGATGTACTGTCTCAAAGTTCATCCTACCATAAAGTACACGTGTCAATATGACACTGTCAAGTACCTCTCTTTTAGAAGATCCCCAGTATCAGGCTTTGATGAAATTCAGAGGCTCAGCAGTAAGTGATTCAGGTATTTGTATGTTCAAATGCCATATATTTGACTGAGTGAGTTCTGCAGCGTTCCAAAAGTAGTAATCACCCAAATGCAATGACTTTGAGTTCAAGAGGTTTATGCAGCATAAACAAGTTTGATGCAGTTTCATTTGTTTGTAGATGGCTGCCGGCCAGTTTGCACCTGTTGCCTCGCAAGGGCCTCCACCCGAAGCTCTTTTGTGGCCTCTGTGCATGCCTGCACGCGCTGTTCCAGGACTGCAAGTTTTGATACAAGGTCCTCCACTGCATGGCAACACACTGTCAGCCCCACATGGACCTGTCATGGTTGCTCAGGACTCGGTGGCATCAGCAAAGCGCCTCGTAACATAACACGATAACATGAAGAGACCACTCACCAAGTCCAGCCTTCTTTGCAATGGCTGTTGTTGATGTGGCACACCTACAAGGAAGGGTGTAGTGAGCTGCATTTCCAGCCTGCACAAAATACTGCAGTTGCAAGAGAACCAAAACTCAGAAAGGACAGAGCTGCCACCTCGTCACATCTGTAAGAACTCTGCTGGAAGCACTCCGAGCCTCATCCATCCTATTTACAACTTCTTCCTGCAAAGCAGAACGCCTGGCTGGTCGAGATAAGCAAAAGCTAAGCAACAGCTTAAGCAACAGTTGCAGCAGATTTGAGGATTCCCTATGTAGGCCTGCTTGTGAGGACAAGTAATGTGTCGGAGAGATACCTGGCGCTGCACTGTTGCAACCGCATGCGCCTTGCACCAAGCCTAGACACACATGCCAACGCATCAGCCCATAGGAAGAGAAGGACTTGGTGCAGGACACTGATGACCATGGTGTAAGTGTAAGAACAGGGCGACCTACCTGGTATCTTTCCAGCAGTCGAAGAATAGCTTGTGTGTCCAGGTCTACTGTCAGGGCACAGCAGCCCAAAGTACATTAGTACACCCAGACTGGCTGTAAGTTGGTCAGGTTGGTGCTGAAGAGAACAACTTGTTCAAACATTTTTCTAGAGCGTAAAGCCTGGGATTTGATCTTGAAGGAATTTAGCACGTCATTCATGGCGTACCAGCTTCTTTCAGATTCATAAGTCGCAGGTCTTGCTGCAGATCTTTCCATGCCGGATCTTTGCCCTCTTGCAAAATGGGCGGTACCTGGACAAGTAAAAAACAGTCTTGCTGAGCTACATGTATGATCATTGTATAATTGCGTTGTGTACAGAGTGCCAGGATCCCACTGACCTGTTGCAAAGACTTCAGTTGCATTAGAATCGGGTGTATTCGCTCGCTGCGTCTGTCGCCGCTGACGGTGACGATACCGTCATCTTCGCCCTGCACATGCAATTATAATTTTACAAAGTACAAACAACATCCTTCCCTATAAGTTGGATATGGCCTCAGGATCGCACCTCTTTTCCGTAGCCTGCACCCATGGTGATGGGTGATCAGAACCAGCTCAGCATTCAAAACTGATTTATTGCAGCACCTGCATGATACTCATTGTTGCAAGCTCCACTGTCTGGAAAGGCGAGAATTATTGTTGTGTCAAACCAGGTTGCAGGGTCCCGGCTTCCGATCTGGAAGAAGCTGGCCACGTGGACGTTACATACGCTTACGTCTAAGATCATGAACCAACCGTTTCTTAGGAAATTGCAGTCCAATCGTGCGGTCAGAGATCTTCTGAAATCTTTGCATCTGGCCACTAGCGCACCTCTTCCCACGGCTCGTGCCACAAGCGCTGCTATTTCATGGTAGTACCCTGCTTAGCGTTCTTCCGACACTAAAGAAACTAGTGGGGCGGACGAAAACTGTATCTTGGACGACAAGTCAGCATGAGCAGGTTATAATATACTTGAAAGGGAACCGGTGGAACAGATTGTTACATCAGGAGCAGTTACACAGAGCTACACAAACTGTGCGATTTTAGCTGTGGCTAGTTTCGCAACATCATCCTCGGCCCACAATGTGGACTATAGGCAGCCTCGATGTGCAGGAATCCGCTCTTGTGGGCGCGCTGATTGTGGACTTCGCCATTCAGTGGGTGAGCCACCTCCCAGCATGACCTCAACTACACATACACCATTCATGAGACATCCAAATTGATTCCACAAACCCCACAGTACTGTTTTTTATCTGTAAAAAAGTGCCTCAATCATTCTCTTCTCACTGCTGGCTCTGTTGCAGGTGGGCTGGGCTGTGTCAGCAGCATTTAAGACAGAGAAGCTGTATGATGCACTCGGCAGTTCAGCCTTTGCAGCATGCGCGATCGGCACCTTGACATATGCAAAATACTATTATGCGCGCCAGATCGTTGCCACTGTCTTTGTGATGGTGTGGGCAGCCAGACTGGGCGGCTTCTTGTTCTTCAGGGTCCTCAAAACTGGCTCGGACAGCAGATTTGACGAAGTCAAAGAAAAGCCACGTAAGCCTTCAGGTCCTTCTGTGCATATTTAGAATTCTCGCAGTGCATGCTGCATGACTATGACTTAACGCTTTCCTTTTGCTTGGCGCAGTGAAATTTTGGATTTACTGGACGCTGCAAGCGGTTTGGGTGTGGGTGACGCTCCTGCCTGTCATCATCTTGAATGGCAGTGATCACAACCCAGGTGTGAAGCCATCTGCAGTCACCTTCTCATCATATATTTGTGCACACATTGCGACTCTTTCATGTCAAAGGTGTGTTTTGTGCAGCCATCCATGTTTCAGATTCTGAGATTGGTGCCATTGAGCAGGCTTGTGGCCATCAGACATCATCGGTGGGCTGCTCTGGGTTGTGGGCTTCACTATAGAGACAACGGCAGACTTTCAGAAGTATGCCTTCAAACAGAACCCGGCCAACAAGGGCCGGTTCATCAGCACAGGTATCCTCCCTGTCACAGCAAGCCTGCAGATTTTTGAATATCCTGCTTTTTTCTAACAAGCATATGCTCGTGAATATATCCGGAAGCTTTCATGCTGGGTACAGTGACCTTTGTGAGTGCATATTCGCTGCGCGCTGTGCAGGCGTGTGGAAGTATGCTCGCTATCCAAACTATGGTGGGGAGATGCTGGTCTGGTGGGGCCTCTGGCTGCTGAGCATCCCAGTCCTGGACGGCGGTTACTGGGTCTGTGTGGTGCGTGGCCCAGCAAAGCACACCCCCTGGTCTTACCTTTGCACAAAACCCTCGCTCTATTCCAGATACTGCAATTTTCTTCTTTGCGTGCCTCACAATCCCATAACGGGACCCGGTGACTTGCAGAATGATTGCATCATGTACTGTGATATCACTGAACTGCACTCCGACAGTCGAGGATTCCCGGACTGTACTTTTGGACTGTGATAGATTGCATGCGGATGAAATGGTACATGAGCATGTGCTTAAAAATTGCAATGTTGTGGTGCACAGGTGTCGCCGCTGTTCCTGATGTTCTTGCTGCTCTTTGTGAGCGGCGTGCCACTGCAGGAGAAGCAGGCCAAGGAGCGCTGGGGCAGTGAGAGCGCCTACCAGGCCTATCGCCGCTCCACCTTCCTGCTGTTTCCCATCCCAAAGTAAGCAAGTCCAGCCTATGCAATTACTGAGCACTGAAGTGCGTGTGATTGTACTGTTGAGGTGTGTGACCTGCTGAGCAGTTGCCGATGTGATGTGTGTGCACTGTTAATGTCTTCATCTGGCCAAGGACATGCTGGGCAATAGGAATTGTCGACAATCATGATATTGTCTATACGCAACGTGTGTTGACCCTTCAGGCAGATCTTGAATCAGAGCTTCTCATGCAGACGCCCATGGTGCAAACAGGTTCTGGCACAAAGAGAAGCCCGAGGTTGAGCAGGAGTTGCAGGCGTGACTTGATGCCTTGGATGAGGATGTGCTCATGCCGAAGTCTGGTTATCAGCCGGGAGCATCTCGCAGTGCATCCACTTGGTAGCACCTTTTCTCTAGCTTTGAATTTTTTGCACCGCTTTTCAGAACTGTTAAAACATTCCGAAGAACTTGAGATAACAAGTCATTGTCAGGCCTTTGCCATATGTCAATGCAGAACGGCTGGCTAATCGAACCAATTAAGCAGATAATCACACATTGCTTTGCAAGTAAGACTATGATTCGCAAGAACTGCTGCAAGCTCGAGGTTGGTTTCCATTGAGCACATGTTCAGGCAATACTGGTACTGGTATATAACATAATATAGAAATGTGCGGCAATATCGCAATAATATAATGTGTTTCCTGAAAATTTTGGTCTACACCTGGTCAGGCTGACATTTTACGGGCAGACTGCAAATATCTTGAGGGTATCTTTCAGCATTGTCACAATAGGGGATACCCAATTCAACACATGCGCAACAATGTATTCCAGATTGCTGAGGTGGGATGCTTCACAAGCAGCTGTGCTGCAGCACATGGTGCCATGCCAGGCTTCACTTGGTCCTGGCCTTGGTCTTCTTCTCTTTGTAATCGCTGACAAATGTCCACGTGGGAGTGGTTGAGTACACCTCCAGATGGTCCACTGTGGGCAGACCTGCACCAGACAGCAGAGCCAACATGAAGATCCTTCCATTTCCTTTAGCATTTATTGTTGCATTGTTGCGAACATCTGGCATGCATTCTTTGCAAAGCAACTTGTAGACCAGTAACACCATCATGATCACTGCACGGTGTCCCTGCCAGAGGTGAGGTGCATGGGCTGACGAGGTGCAGGCAAAGCAGGAACAGTGACCCATGTAATGCCTTAATTAGAAGTGCAAATGAGCCGAGTACTACAGGGAGATGAGGGGCGCACTGTGGAATTTGCGCTCGTAGACCTTGCGCTCGTTGCGCCACCACTCCAGCGGCTTGCAGCTCACCCGCGTGCTGCGCCGCCGCCCTGCGTCAGGCTGCAGCCCCACCCCTGCCCCCAAAAATTCACTCCCCCTCTCACCTAACTCCACCCTCATTGCACGTACACCTCTCAGACCAGCAATCACACACACTCCTGCACCCGCAAATGCTATCACACTGCCTCATGTGGGCATTGCCACAGCAATGCTGGCTCTCTGACCCGCAACCAGAGGACGAGTCTGGACCACTCGCATTCTGCAGTTCACAGCTAAGATTGTTGGATGTGAATATGTGCGGTGGGACGGCACCTGCGAGGCTCTTGCGCGCGCGGAACTCGCGCTTGAGCCGCTTGTTGCAGCTGACGGGGATCCTGTCATGCACACGCGACGGGCCTGCAGCGGCGTCGCCTGCCTGCTCGCTGGCCTCGGCCTCCTCCTCCGGCGCAGGAGTGTGCTCATCACTGCTGGCCTCCTCCATCTCTGCATCCTCCTCTGGGCCCTCAGCGCCGCTCATGTGGTCCATTTCGGACGCCTCCTTTAGATCCCAGTCAGCACCTCCGCCGCCAAACCTGCGCATTTCAATTATCGCAGCTTCAATACCCTCTGCATAAGAATGCTTCCAAACTCTGGTGGCGCTCTTGAGCAAGGATACTGAGCTCAGGATCTCTTTGTGATGAGGAGTACTCATTCACATACACCGGCAACGATGTGAAAGGGCAAGAAGGCAGACGAAGACAAGAGGGAAAGTATGCTGTGGGATGAAAAGCATGCAACAAGAAAGCACTGCGCACCCATCATCATCGTCGTCATCATAGTCCATGCCCAGATTCGGCTCGGCCGCAGGTGAGGGCTGCAGCGAACAGGCCACCACAGATTGGCCCAAAGACGAGCGCTTGGGCGCGCTGTGCAGAGAGGCCAAAGTTGCCAGCTGCGGAAACTGCACCTGTGGGGAGGGGTTGTAGTCGCGCAGATGCCAGGGGCTGGTCGGCGGCGCGCCGTCCAGAGAGTCAATGCCTGCACAGACCGGCTTAATTCTTATGACAACACAAAGAGCAGTGTCTTTACTCACATTGAGACTCAGCCAGGCCATGGGGCTGGTGGCCGCTCGCCGCTTCCTTGTGTCAATGTTTCCATGGCAACACAAGGTGCTTCCCTTTTGTTTCCTCCTTTGTTTAATGGCCACTCAATTGACAGGGCAACCCTAGCAGCAGGGTTCTGAGCTCACCCTGTCTCCGGTGCAGTGCCTTGCCGCCGTCCGCGGCAAAGAAGCCTAGAGGGTCACCGCCGGCCTGCTCCATGCGCCCGCACAGCTGCTGCGGCGCTGCCGGGATCCCCCCGGCCGCTCTCGAGAAGGCGAAGCTGCCGCTCGAGCTGCCTCCCCCGAGCGCTGCGGAAGCCTGCGCCGCCTGTGGGAGCACTCCGGCCTTAGTGCCACTCATATCTCGTGCAAACGTCAGCCTTACAACCCAACTTGGCTTGTCCTCTTTGGGAGATCAAGGACTGGTAGCGGTGGATTACCTGTGCTCCGGCAGCAGTGTTTTGCTGCAGGAGGCCCTCCACAGGAGAGTCATGGTCGGGATCGCCCCCGGAGGCCAGCACGGCGGCGTCTCCCGGCGTGAACAGCCGACCATCGGCAGCGGCGCTGCCGCGCGCTCGGCTTGGGCCGGGCGTCGTGGTGTGCAGCCGCCGCCGCGCGCACGTGGCCGGCAGCATCGGCCCCAGCCTTTCTAGCACGCCCTCCATCGGCGTGAATGCCTGCCGCAGCCCTTCCCAATTAAGCACGATGCCCGGCCAAGCGCTTCACATGACATGCAAGACAGAACGGCAGAGGGGTCTAGCTGTGGTTGGTTGAGCAGAGTGAATGCTCGTGACAGTAGCAGAGTGTCTTGTAAAAGGCGTCTTGTTGGCATTAGGGGTAATTGCGTGGGCAGGCACACCAGGGCGGGGGTCTTGGGCTGCAGCACAAAGCCGTGGCGCTCGAGGACGCCTTCCATTGGCGTGTCGAAGGAGGCACTCCTGCTGCGGCGGCTTAACGTGCTGCGCACATCCGACTGCGCTGCAGATGCACGCAGCGCTGTCCCCGGTGTGCGCGGCAGCGACGCAACCTCCATCGCAACCTGCGATTCCCAGCCACTCTCTCTGAGTCCCATGTCCCACCCGCGCCAGGCCTACTTGTACATGCACCTTGTGTATGCCCGAAGAGGGGGAGTAATTGTTCAGAGGTGGAAGATTGAGAGGATAGAAAGTGATCCAGAGAGCCCATGCAGTGTGGGAGGGGTCACCTCTGGGGTGGGGCAGTAGGGCGTGGGTGGTGGTGGCACCCTGTGGAATTCCACGTCGAGCGGCCTAGCTGTGGCCTGGCGCCCTGAGCCTCCCCTGTGCACGATTGCCGCCTGTCGCGCGCTCCTTGCCTCCTGGAGCAGCGCCAGCAGCACACTGCCTGCTAGGCGCTCCTGTCCTGGCTCCTGATGAGCTGCTTGCTGTTTCCTGACAACGCCTGGGCACAGCAGAGGACGACTTTTGTGATGCGGATATCAGTCAATGATCGCGTAGAGCATAACTTCGTAGGTACTGAAGAATTTTAGGCACTCGCACCTGGAGTGGATGTCTGCACATTCTCTGTGTCTGAGCAGTCCCTGGTAACTTGCTCTGGCAGCCTGTGGAACACACGCGAAGACACATGTTGCTAATGCAAGAATTCCAGATGAAAGACTCCATTCTCGGGCAATAACCAAGAACCCCCCTCACCTGAGTTGTAGCATGATACTTCTCTTGGATGTTGCCCTGCCACTGCCTCCTCGAGCTCGAAGGAGGGGTTTTCGCAAAGGAAACCACGACTCCAATGACCTTTTAGCTGCCGAATTGAGCTCTGGAGGTGGCAGAACTGCTGCAAGTTGGAGTGCTGCAGGGTCTGCCTTCTGAGCTTGCACATTTTTTGCAGTTGGCTCCCTGAACGGAGTGCGAAGCACATTATTCATGGTCTCCTGGAGTACTGCTGTCATCTTTATTATTCTGGGAGTTCCGGAGAACTTTTAAAGCTCCTCAAGAACTTTTGGATTGTTATGGGAAATTGCCACCGCCTAGCGAGTCATCAACAGACGCGTAGTTGAATTGAAAACTGGTCTGCTGCCTGTAGGATGTGATTACTACCTGAGCAGCAGTGGGGGTCCCATGATCGTGATGAAAAGCTGCTCGCATAGATTTCGTTTTTTTGAAAATGACCGTTGAATGAGAAGGTTCACCGTCGAACTGTTGATGTGACATATTAGTAATGTTCACGTGGCATGTGCACGTTCGACCGTTTTCGGAGAGAATGCTTCGCCTGTGGGCAACTTTCATCATAGAACACCATACACCAGTAGGGAAGAAGCAATCTCAGCTGACAAGATTGGAATGATCCAACGGAGCACGCCCATTTCTGGGCTATGCTCAACGAGTGCACCCGTGCAAAATGGTTTCGGGTTCTGCAGACATACACATAGGGCTAGCAGATGTGCAACACTTGTAAATAGAGTACAACCCCACAACACCCCGATGCACATAAGGCAGATCTGCCTGGACAAAGCGATTCTTTGTAGGGCGGCATCTACAGGTCAGTTGTCTTCTTATGAGCAATCCTAGGCAAACGTATAGCGTGATGTTGTCAGCGATTTTTTTGAACACCAACTTGTAGATGTGGTGATTGAGATCTAGGCCCTTGTGCGCAGAGGATGCAGAAACGGAGCTGGTGGGAGAGGATGCCCAGCTGTGGCAAAGCTCCCTGCAGCGAGTAAGTGCATTGGGATTCGACGATGAGGAAGCAGAGAAAATACTGCGAAAGGCCTTCGGCTGGGCTTCGCAGGGGTACTGGCGAAAGAGTAAAGTGAAAGAGGTTCCTTCACAGGACCAGGTACTGCTGGTCACCCCTGGCAAGCTGTGATCCATCAACATGACAGCCAATAATCAATTGATTGTACCTCATGGGCAATGACCTGTTATTTGGCCTGCCAGGTGGATGCAGCTGTGTCTTTTCTGACGGATAGCTTGCGCTTGAAGGAAGCTGATGTCAAGAAGGTGATGGCATCTCCTGCAACACGTGCAAAGAGAAAGACATGTCATTGTGCAGAAAAGAGGGCAAAGGTTTCCGAGGCAGCGTTGCCAACTCCCAACTGTGTTTGCAGGCCGTGAAAAGTTTCCCAGAGGTGCTTGGACTCGATGTTGAAAGCCAGATGCGGGCAAATGTGGAGAAATTGAAAAAAGACTGGAAGATGACGGACAAGGTCATCCCCAATGTTGTGAAACGTCAGCCCCAGGTCTTAGGGTACAATGTGGACTGCGAAGGGAACTGCTTGGGAGAGTGCAACAGATGCTGGATCAGGCTGTGATCTGAGTGTTAAAAGTTTCTTCTTTGGTTTTTTCTTCTGAGTTACACGTGCTTAAAGGATCCAGAACCGAATTACAGTGGCATCTCTGCTCCGTCCAGGATGACGCAACTTGCAAAGACCAACTGGAAGCATTCATACCTTAATCATGAGCAAGCAGCAATGATGCACAGCATCCAACTGATTGCTGGAAACTCACAGTTGTACACTACGTAGCCATGCCAGAAATTGGGGTGACCAGAATTGTTGACATCAGAGGTCCCTGCACTGCAGCCGACTCCTCTGACAGCCTCAAGAAGCTCCCAAGGAAGCAGCATCGCGCTCAAATTGCTGTGCGGCTTGCCATGTCAAAGGTTCGCCGAAGAGTTGATCGGCGCATTGTGGGGAGATGGTGAAAGTGTCGCAGCCCTGCCAAAACATGCTAGCTGTATAAATTGCTGCAAGCACTTGAAACAATGGCGTCAAAGTCAAGTGTGCAGAGTTGTAAGGAGCCAGAGGCTTTCTGGATGTCACCCGGGAGGCAAGTGCAACGATGTCTTCAGGCGATCTCACGCTGGCGACCAACAAGCGCATGCTGCTGCCCATTGCATCGATCATCTGCTGCATGCTCACAATCTCTCCACGGCCCTGCATGTGAGGGAATTGTACAGATAAGCACATGCCCACACATGACACATTCATCAGGAGGACCTCGTACTCTATTCGCCGCCATGGCCAACAGGATTCCAGGGGCACTGATCAGGATCATGATCTGCAATATTGGTAGCCTGATGAGTCATGAGTCATCACTCACGCTTTTGCCGGCATCATTCATCCTGCCAAGGTACGGGGCCGCATAATCCGCCTTAGCGGCCATTGCCGTGAATGCTTGATGTGCTGTGTACACACCTGTAGCAGCGCAAGGGCCTTTATCAGCATCGAGCTCCATGCACGGTCACCACGTTGGCAGAATGCATGTGTCCACACATTGGATCACACACAGTGACACAGCATGCAGAAATGAGCCTCCACCTGTCAGAGTAATTCTGACGCCTTGAGATCTCAGGAGACCAGCTGCCTCCACCCCGGCATCTGTGATGGGCAGCTTGACCACAATGCGCGTGTCAAGGGCAGCCAAGTCCAGGCCCACAGAGTACAGCCTCCCGGCTGTGCCACCCCATGCTTGCAGCTGCAGCTCTTGCGCTCCCAAGCTGAAGGCCTGCAAGATGTAGATTACACAAGTGATGATGCTGTCCAGCTTCTACCTGATGTGTCCTACATCCATGAGGGCCTGCAAAGACTCCCCTCAATGCTTTACCGGACTGAGCAAGGTGAGCATACCTGCTGCGCCAGCACTTTCAACACTTTCATATTGCAGGCAGGGACCTGGTCTCTGAGTAGGATGGTTGGATTGGTAGTGAAGCCTGCCCACACCCAGAGGAATTTGTCAACACTCTCCTTTCAGGCATGTCACAAAGCCAACACAGACCGAACAATATGCTTATCGTTTTTCATTGCAAGATTAATTCCCACCGTAAAATAAGCGACTGTTAGACCACTGCTCCCACTTGAGCACTGATGCTGAATCCAGATACAGCTGTAATTTGCCGCTGTTTGACAGGGGCGTCGTGGTATTGCTGAATGTTTGCTTAGCTTCTGCTGTTCGCATAGAGCATCTCACAGTCCGGAGTCTTCTCGTGGGAGCGATTTTGCAAGCCAGATGGAGATCAGCACCATCTGATCTGTGCAGTGGGGAAGGTCTCATGGTGAGGTGGGCTGCTCAAAATTAAGATTGCAAATATATTCTTACTATTTTGGGGAAGACCACATCGGTGATGTAAGACGAATTTGATCAATTGTCTCTCATGCACAAATGAGAAACCTTGGATTTGGGCATATGCATGTCACAAATTTCGACCATGAAGTGACTCCATTACATGAAGAGAGAATGTCTTTCAAAAGAATAACAGTCGACCATTTCTCACATCCAGAAATTAGATGACCTTCTTTGGCTTCATGTCAAGCAGTATCAACTCCTGTAACAAGACTCTTAATACACACTTTCAGACTGCTTCAAGCGCTGGCCTGTAAGACACAGGCAGCTGCTGCGACAACGTAGCAAGTGAGACAGGGATCTGCCCTAGTTGTCATCTCTACTTATTTCACTGCAATACCAAAGCATCCCGGCACCCAAATTCAGCACCTGCTCGACAGATTGAAGTCCGCAGACAAATGAACTTCCAGTGTCTCTCATTCACATGCCTGTTTAACATCATGTTTCTGTTGGCATGTGCCGCCCTCCCGTCTGACCATTGGGGACCGGCATTGTCACCGGAGTTGTCAGTGGGGATGAAATGGGGTGTGACTCCACCCTCTCCCCTTCCGCTACATCCTGCTCCTCCCCCTCCTCGATCTGGCGCTTAGTGGGAGTAAAAAAGACATCATCCCCATGTCCCCCCTCCGCGTCCTTGCTGGACCCTGCAGACACACAATTGAGCCCGTCTGAGCATCCAAAACAATCATGCTGACAGCTGCATTCCCCTGCTCTGCTGTGCAACGGGCGGGATGCTGTCGCACCAGGCGCTGTCTTGGACGAGCCTGCAATGCCCGCCTGAGAGCTGTCAGCTCTTCCGTTGGTTTGAGCAGCATCACTGGTGCTCGCTGCATCGCGCTCGCCTGCCGGGCCGGCCTCATGCTGCAAGCCCCCATCTGCAGCCTGCTCACTCGCCGCACCCCTCCCATCCTGTAGCTCCCTCACATCCGCTGGTAAACCCTCCGCTGCAGCATCCTGCGCGGAAGCAGCGGCGGCAGCCGGGTTGGCCGGCTGCGGCTGCACGCTGAGGGCGTCAGGGTCGGCATCGGCTTGGGCAGCATTGGACTGGGTCTTCAGCGGGGACGGTGCTGGTGTGCGCTCAAAGTCCGTGCCGGAGCTGATGCGCCGGTGCCGCCTCCTGCTGCCAAGTGGACTTGCCTGCGCATGGTGCAGAAACATCACTATCGTGCCCTCATCTTTGACTTCAAAAGTCAGTGCAGGAGCCGTCACACCTATCGCTTGTTTCCTATGCGGGCCTCAGCATCAGGATGTCCAGCAGGATGCAGCAGCAGCAGCGCCCTACAGGCTTGCAAATAGTGGTCTGAGCTGGGACATGAGCTCATTGAAGACCCTTCTAAGAACCTGCAATCAGCTGACTCACATGGAGCATGCCGCCTGGCACGCTGGGGTCGCTGGTGGCGGAGTTCTGGTGGCGCAGAGAGCTGGAAGTGCGGAAGGGGGAGCCAGCAGAACCCCTGTAGGGCGTGCCTGATGGAGTCTCTGTTGGCGTGTTGTACTCTGAGTTGCCTGGTGTGCCTGCAAACCACCCATCGCACATCTTTCTATCAGTGCGCTGGCTACACACTACAGATATGCCACAAGAGGCTTTGATGCACTGATGTCAGGTATATGGGGTAAATGTCAGTGCTTCCACCTGCATGTCAAGGGGGTGCATTGTTGGAAGTTGTGTTGCTCTTACCAATAAGGCGCTGGAGGTACGCTGAAGGGGACTTGGTCATGCGTGGGCCACTGCCGGCGTTGCCCTTTGCCACCTCAGACACCAGCGCCTCAGCCACCTATGCACACATCCTTCCCTGAAACTCCAGCCTGCCAAAAATCCAGTCTCTCTGCACGAGGAACACTGCAAGTACGCAGCACCCAAGAAGACATCTGCTCTTTCCCCGTTTGTGAAAATGCTTCGTGACAAGTTGTTCTCGGGTTGTCAGAACCTTGCTGGGCCCAACAAGACAGCGCAATCCCCTGTCCCCGCGCAGCACGATAAGACTCAATGAAGACAGGACCCGTTGCAGGCCTTATAGGTATTTATAAGCAATTACCGCGGGGTCTTCGCAGAGGCGACGGAGGGCCTGGCGGGCCATCTGAGCGCCCTGCTTGCCCTCGGGCGCGGCCAGCCGCAGCAGCGCGCCCAGGCTGTCGGCCGACACCGCCGCCTCAGCCGCCGGCCCCTCCATCGACGCCAGGTGCCAGAACGCCCTCGCCGTGTGCCGCTGCACCACAACAGCACCCATCCATCAGTGAATGTCCTCTCTTTGTATCAGCTGCTGACACAGCACTGGCAATTAGAAACACGCAAGAGAATCCCTGCATCTGCAATAATTGGGGCAATCATTGCCAGTCGCAATTGTTGCTCCATGAATGCATGCAATCTGTTGTCAAATCTCTGAAAAATACACCATGAAAATTTTCAAAATATGTCGGATAGGATCCTGCGCACAGCTGCTGCCAGAAACTGCATGGGCCATCGTGGGGCGTGTTGGGTAGCAGAAAAGACGAACGTCAATGCAAGTGGACAGAGGGCAGTGGGCAGTGCGGCGCAGCAGGGGCGTGCCTGGACTTCTCGATCGGGCGAGTCGGCGAGTTGGATGAGAGCGGACATGCCGCCGTTGGCAACCAGCTGCTCTGCCAGGGTCGCGTCGCTGCACAAGTTGGCCAGCGCAGCCGCCGCAGGCCGCTGCAGCTCCGCATCCGCTGTCGGCTCGCCGCTCGGATGCGCTGCAGCAGAGCAGAAAGGGTGTTTTTACATTTTTGTATGCTCAACAGGTATTCTCACAGTTGCGTTGCAGGGAAAATTTTATGTGCTGAGTGCAAAATCAAAATCAAAATCAAAATCAAAATCGAAGCACCAATGCAACGTCAATCGCGTCGCCTGCACAATGGTTCAAGACCTGGCAATTTGCCAGGCAAGGCAAGCTAGAACATCCGCTCTGGTGAAGGTAGGAAAGAATGGCACGCCACAACGTTCTGCTTCCCGTCTCCAGCATCTGTGTTCATGTGTCTATGTGTCTCGTGAGCAATGCTTGCCAGGGGATTTGGTCTAGAGTCCCCTATGCTTGGGGGAGACAAGGCAGTCACCGGCGGAGCAGAGCAGCGGGAGAGTGCCGGCTGCGGCAAGGCGGGGCTTGAGGGCGTCGGAGGTGGAGAGCAGCGCGAGGCAGCGCGTGGCGGCCGAGCGCAGGTCGCGCAAAACCACGTCCTCGGTCCGCGCCAGCTCCACCAGCACCGGCAGCCCTCCCCTCTCCGCCAGCTGTGCACCACAGTCACATCAACCGTCAAAAGCCTGAGTAATGTCTTAATACGATGTGATGCCTTACTAAGTCCTTTGCAGGCCCCGATTACGCTTCAGGACGTATGCCAAGAGCATGTATGCTTGGAATCCCTTGGTGGAGGTAACCCGCTCCGCCAGCTGCGCACAACAGCCACCCCAGCCACCTTCAAATAGTTGATGAATCCCTTGAAAAACTTTAAGAAATCAGCGGGCCCCAACCGGGCATCAGGATGTCTGCCAAAGCCTTATTGGGTTTTGGCCCCTTGAGTAAAATTGAGGAAAGAATCCTGCTGTGATTTTTGCCCACAGCAGTCACCCCAGCCGAAGTTAAAAGTTTTCATCACTTGTACTTCAAGGTGATCATCAAAATTTTCCAATCCTTGAATATATTCACCAAGTGCTTCAATATGTAATGATTAGAGGCATGCCCCAAGTGGGCCTCACAGGTCCGCCAAGAACTTTTTACTCCAGCTACGACGGCTGCTGTGTCCCAGATTTTGAGAGGCCAGAAGGGCGCGGGCAGTATAACACGAGAGCGGCGCGCACCTCTTCCTTGCGCTTGTCGTCTTCCAGGAGGGTGACCAGGGCGGCGATGGCCTCGCGGCGCACGCTGGGTACCTCGTCATCCTGCTGCGCCACCGCCAGCAGCATCATGGGGCCCCCCAGGCCGCAGATGGTGTTCCTGCGCACGCACGATACCACCTCTGACATTTTTGCAAAGATGATGATAATGGTGCAGTAGAGACTGCATGTGGCAAGAGACCGTATCGCTTGGCATCCTGCCCTAAAATGTGTAGAAAGAGGAGGGATCTGGTGGTGATGCACAATAGAATACTGACTGCTGATAGCCAATTCCAGCAAACGCCATGCAAGCAGTCCAACCTCCGCATGAGCTCACACCGAGCGATATCAGACTTGGTTTCAGCTCTGCATGTTCTTCAGCATGGCGCATGCTCGCAATCCAATGAACCAATTGCATTGATTTCTGAATGAAAGATGCATGGGATTGTATCGTGATCTAACAAGATGCAACTTGGCATAGGAAAGACGCCGTACCTGTTGGTCAGGGACTGGGACAGGTTCGCGATCGTGCTGGCAGCTGACATTCGCACGTCCGCGCCCGTGAGCTCAGACACACTCCTGGCATCCGCCGGTGCCTGGTCACGGGGAGTGTTCCCTATGCTGGCGGGCAGCAGCGCCAGTATGTGCTCCACCGTGCGCACCGGCAACGACTTCAGCCGCTGATCGTCCTCCTGCAGTGAAAAGAGAAACATCAGCTGGTCAGGAAAATTACATCCAGAAAAGAGCAGAATGTTTGCAGACAATTGCTGCTGCATCTGCAATTGCGATGCACTTAAAGTTGTTCCCTGTGACTTGTGCACTTTTCAGTCTTTTGTCACAAAATCGTGCCTTTGCTGCAGAGGTCACAGAGCAGGTGATTATTCCAGACAGTGGTCTCACCAAACACTTGCTCTGGAGGGGAATCAAAGAACTGCTGTATTAGCAAGCAATGGGTAGCACAAGGAGCTATGGCACCTTCAAGCAGCACCGTGACGTCACAGAAAGCAGATGGAATTAAGGGGCAAATCACCTTGGTGAGCAGGGCCATGACTGCGACGGCCTGGTGCGACAGTTCAGTATGATGGCCGGCCAGCATGTCGGCCAGCGGCTGCAGCCCGCCCGCGTCGAGGATGAGGGAGCAGTTGAGCGGGGCCACCGCCAGCGCCCGCAGCGCGCGTGCCAGCACCTCCTTCATCGCCATCCCCTGCCGCGCTTCACAAGTGAGCATCGGCTCGCGCAACAGTCGCCTTTGGACCTAATCTGGCAGTGTGCACGTTTGGCAGTGTGCACGTACCTCACAGCAGTGCATTGCATGCTGCAAATTACACCATGCACCTATGGAAAGAAAGTGCCACCTCCTCCATCACCGGGCCCTGCCGCACTAATTTGTTTCCAGAACCATCTGTTGCCACCCAGGAACATGACAAGCCTGCACCTCATAGACAAGCCTCTGCACTGCCATCGAGCGCGGTGACATAGTATTACATGCTAGCGTACGCTGCACTATATTTCTAAAAGAAATTGGCCCCGCCGCGGATCACTGATATAGGATTGAAGATGTTGATTGCCTGCAGAAATTGGAAGTAGGTATGTTGCGCACCTGTGCGTCGGGGACCTGCGCGGCTTTGATGAGGGGCAGCAGCTCGGTGTGGGAGGAGAGCTGCATGTACTCGGGTTCGCGATTGCGCGCGGCCGCCTCCAGCCACGCCAGCGTCGCCTCCCGCAGCGGCCGCTTGCGCGACACCAACCGCTCCACCGCCTTGCTCACCGGGCTTGCCTTGCTGCTGGCACCCTGCTCAGCCAACACCCTAACCTTGAGAGTCGCCGCCACGAGACATTCACTGCCTTCAAGTTAGTGCACAGCTTCTAGGATCCAGGCAAAGCTTCTAGTGTCCAGAGCGTGAGGCGCTACTGATCAAGTTGTAGCCCTCTTCGTGAGAGCCTGTCAACAAGCTCAGTCAGACTATTCGAGGAACAGCTGACAACTGCACCCTGTCCGGAGCTGGAGCCATGCACTCGATCATGAATACAGCTCACAATGTGCAGGGATCATATCCAAAATAAAAGCTGCCAGCTCTGATGTGGATCAATCAAAGGTGATGCGGCCCAGTCACCTGCACGAAGGTGGGGTGCAGGACATTGGCGGGGCGGGCGGACGCTGATGCGGCGGCGGACCCCCCAAAGCAGCCGCCGCAGAAGGGGTTCAGCAGGGCCCCCCCGGTAGCGGCCACCCGGCGCCGCGGGTGGGGCTTGGCGAAGAGCTGCTTGGGGGTGCGGCCAAACTCCATCATCTGCACTCGCAGCGCCTCGCGCATCACAGCGTCCCTCTCCTCCTCCAGCTGCGCCAGCGCTCTGCCATGCACACCACCTCATTACCATACTGTTTCCATGACCAATTGTTGTTAAAAAATGCATTTGCACATCCTATAAGGACTCATTATACTCTTCCATGTGTGATTGTTGGCAAAAGCATGCCTGGCCCTTGGATGAGGTGAACTGGCTTCTGGTGCGGGGTATGTGCATGGACTTTGCTGGAAGTCGGACTGGGCAGGGGGCAAATCAACTGTAGACGGCACACAACAGGCACCTCTGTACGGGTGATGCGGGTGTATGCATGCATTTCAAGACTGCTACAGAGAGTAACTTGAGAGCAAGAGGGAGAGAGAGGGGCAAAGGCGCACATGTCATCGTAGGTGAGGTGGTGGAAAACGTTGTCGGCCTTCTCGGCGGCGGCGCCGCGGCTCCTGCAGCCGAAGATGAGGTCGATCCACTGGTGCAGCCGTGCCGACACATGCGGCGACTCCAGCGCCTCCGCCAGCTTTGCCACAAAATCTGCCGGGTCTGACGCCCACGGCGGCAGCGCCACATCATCCACAATGCTCCCTGCACATCCAATATATCCCCCTGACAATATCTGCTGAGTCCCTGTCGGTTGTTTCAACAATTGAACAGGCCAGTACCCACCATCAGACATGATGCACTCCATAGACAGGGCGCACGATTGTTTATAATAAATGCCCTCATGTCACGGGTTCTAGGCTGTGGGCAACCACCCAAACATGTGACTCAATTCAATGGTCCTGTGGTATATGAATATGACAAGCTGTGGGTATTCCACATGGCCAGATGTGTGTGTGGCCAGCAGGGGGAGTGTTGAGGGATAGAGCAGTGCCTGCAGCTCGCTCGCCAAAGTTGAGCTTCTCGCTGTTGATGAGGAAGGAGGGGTCCGAGTAGAACTCCGGTATGAGCTCCTTCACGTCTGTGGGCAGTGTCATCACGCTGTTCCAGGTGTCCAGCACTGACCAGAACACCCGATCTGCGCAACCCCAGAACCCCACATTCAGCACCCCTTTCGTATCCCTTTAACATGGAATTTACTTGCCAAGACCTGCAGCAGAAGAATTTCTTGGGATGCCTCAGGAGCCACAGCAAGAAGTAGTACCTGGTGCATCAAAGCGCCCGTTCTGAAGCCTGAGCATGAGCTGCGGCTGGCTGCGCATGAGGTAGAACACCACATAGCCCGGCGTTGAGTAGTGGCAGCCTGTGACAGCAAATTCACTGTCAGAATTAAAGCATCCCACCCTAAACTTCATTTCAAACTTCCCATACCAAAGCATCAGAAGAGCAGCAGTGCCGAAGTAGGGAAGGGCAAAGTGGAGTGTCGAAGCCTGAGTCACACAGGAGCTCACCATACATGAAGGGTGGCGACTCCAGAGGCGGGAGCATGCCAGGTATCTTTGTGAATGTCCATTCGTTCATCATCTGCAGCCATGCCGCACATGTCAGCCAACATTCTGTTGCTACACACCAGGCTATGTGCATCCTTTCTCCCCACGCACAACAGGCACAAAGTGCGTCATTCAAATTTTCCGACTTGCCTTCTGCTCCCTGTAGCGCTCCATGAAGTCCCTGAAGCGCCTGGGGCTCAGCGCGCCAATGGGCTTGGACAGATCCCTGCACCACCACATACCCAATGCGTCATTCTAAGCAACATACACACCAGGAAAGGCAGCACACACAAAAGGGTGCCCAAGCCATCATGCGACAGTCCTCAACATGTCCACAGTTTCAACAATTCACATGTCACACCAGACATTGATTGACCTACAAACAATGCCTGGTAAATCAGCAACTTAGCGCACTCCCCTAAAGGCCGATTTTGACATGCACAGCCAACTGCTCGATGCATGCACAGCAGCCGGGAGGAATCCCTTGATCTCTGTCTGGCCAGCACCGAGCCATTCTAGACATTCAAACCTCTAATCTGGCAATGAAAATGGTTCACAGGGCGCGGCACCTGAAGGTGTCGGGGTCGGAGAGGTCCAGGGTGGCGCTGGTGTAGTCGCGCACGACCCAGGGGAAGACGGGGTACTGGGTGAGGTCCATGAAGGAGCGGCCGGCCTCGCGGTTGAGGAACATGAGGTAATCAAAATTACTAACGCGGCCGCGCTGCCAGTCGCGCCGCCACGCCGCCCGGTCCTTCCGCCGCTGCAGCGTTAGGTCCGACTGCCGCTCCAGCAGACCTGGTGGATCCACCCAGCCACACATCAGGGTGGATCGGGCATGAATTTCGGATCATGAGAGTTCCCAATGTCAACTCTGATTGGATCAACCTGTGTGTGGCAGCATCTTGCATGCCTGCACAAGTCATTACTCGATTGGTGCATGTTGGCAGTGAAGCCTAACCCCATCTCCTAAGATCCTGCCATGCAAAACGAAACTTGTAGAATGTTATCCAAGAGGTTACGGTGCGCCACTTCTACTGCCGGCATCGTCGGGCCTCCTTGTGGATCATATATTTGTGGCTGCCCTTCAAGATGCTGCAGGATAGGCACTGCCGACACCGGCCCAAGAATCACCTGCAAGCCTGTCGCGGGCCTCCGTGGACTTGAAGGTCAGGTAGAGGGAGTTGCGCCCAGAGAAGAATATCTCGAGTCCGATGTTCTGCAGGAGGTAGGTCCGTTTGATCAGTGACTGTGCCTGCAGCACCGCAGCCAACCGTCACGCACAATGCTGAGTGGAGCATTTCCCAGCTGACACCAAATGTCCTGTACTTCTTGCGCGGTCTGGAACTAGAGCCATGCCTTGTTCAGGTGGTAGGTCTGGACTGGTGAGTTGGAGGCGACATTGAAGGGCTGGAAGTAGATGCGCGTAGCCGTCAGCGCCACACGGCCTGGCTGGCTGCAGAGCGGCGTGACACAGTTTCCCAGCAGCTCCAATAGCACCTTCTCATTTTCGTCCTCCAGCCAGCCAGGGTTGAATCGCTCGCTCCCCTCATGCGCCTGCAGAACAAGGGTTACCGAGTGTGATGCCCCTTTGCTGCCCTTTGTCCAGATATCTTTCATGCAAGAGGTGGCATGCAGGTTCTTTTATGAATAGTCTCTCCTTAGAGCAGACAAAGTGTAAAATGCTAAACTCTAGCAAAGCTACTCTGTATGACAGACCAGCTGAACCGCCCCAGTTAAACAAAGCTATTCTCCTCTTGAAATGTCACAATACAGCAAAGCCGCTCGCCATAGCAGACAAAGCTGTGAACACCACAGTCGAATGAAGCTGTGCTCTCCAGCAGTACAGCTGTGATTCGCCAAGTTCGAGCAAAGCTGCGCTTTCTAGCAGACAAGCTGGGCAACGCCACGGTCGAACAAAGGTATGGGCAGCATGGAATCCCTCTGCACCTGAATGATGGCAGCTAGGCGCTGCTTCCCCAGCTGGTGGCTCTCTTTGCTGACACTCTGCTGCGCCACGTCCCACAGCTCCTGAACTCTAGGCAGCACCTCATCCAGAGAAGTGTAGACCAGCTGAAAGCGGAATTCAAACAGACCCTGGGCCCCACAATGACTCAGCTGTCAATTGAGTGCATGCATTGCAGCTGTGAGTAGCTATTGTTACAATGACTGGTGCGACGTCAGCAACAATAAAGGGAGCAGAAGCTGAAGGGGAAAAGAATGCCAGGGCACTTACTGTTGTGCGAGTGTAGGGCACGTTGTGATTGTTCTTCCTCATGTCAATACGCTCCGACGCAGTGATGTAAAAGATGTCGTCATTAATATAGTGGTCATCGTCCCAGACTCTGCAGGGGCAAAGCAGTTCTTGAGGCGTCTCTGCAGCACATCTGAGGAAACATCTGCGACAGAGTAAAGAGCGCAAGCAGGCCTACCTCTCGATCAAGGTGGTTGATCTGTACGGTACTCTGAATATTGACTCTTGCACCGCTCTGGGCACGAAATACAGCGCAGCACTGCACACCTTCAGGTGCCCAGGGATCCTGCGTTGACACACTCTGTGAGAGCAGACAATCAGAAAATGAAATGCAACATCACGTGCAAATCAATGCTAGCCATCAACACGTATTCAATTGTCACTGATCGGTCGTACGACGTACCGGGTGTCTGCATCTTTAATATACAGGCAGCTGTGGTCCCTGAAGTAATACTCATCTTCCTCCAGAAGAAGAAGAGAAAATCGCTCCTCACCATCCCAAGCACTCATTTGTGCTAGTTTTGTGCCAGACCAACGACAATTTAAAAGGTAGCTAGCAACGCCCAGTGCCGGATGCAAGTCCGAGATCCAAACGCTCGAGCTTGTCGTCGAGAGTTCTTATTATAGTTTGGTTGGACGATCATCCTCACTATCATTGATATAAAGATCACTAATTAGATGCATGTCATTATAAAGTACATCGAGGCGTGGGCTGATCCTGGCGCCAGACATACCAGCATGCCTTCAATGAAGATTCAATGGTGTCATGATTGAGCCTTTGACGTTGCTCAAGGAAAAGTATCACAAAGTAGACTCCATCGGCAGTGTCGATGAATCCGATCACTGCATGCACGCATTTTTGCATGGGCTTCAATGAAAGTTTTTGTGCACCTCACATTGGCACCTTGACCCTTGTCCAGGGCTTGCACTTTCGGGGAATTCTCCTGCAGCTGGCTAGGGCTTTGGGAAGTGTCGGAACTCGACGACACGACTCCGCTTGTCCAGTTCTACTTCCCAGCAGTGCTCAACTACATCAAGACAGTGTTAATGAGCGCATAATAAATACAGGATTGGAAAATTGGGGTCAGATCGAGAGGGACACGGGGACGATCCTGCATTGTGCTCGTAGAGGCTCCCAGCTGGCGCGCACCTGAACAGCGCTGCAAAACCTCGGACAAGAGTCATGCAGCAATGCCGCATTCAAAGTAATTGCAGACCGCGTGGACAAAGTCTTTGTACTTGATTTTGTTTCGAGGTTTATATTTTCGGCTGTTGCCAGCTTTCCACTGTACGGAGGGGCGCTCTACAGAGCGCACGGCTGTCTATTTCGGTGAGTCCTCGATTTTGATTTCGGAATATAGTGTTATATTGATCTAATGGGGAATGTGATGTCCCCTGATTGCTCGGTGTATCAACGCCCCAAGCGTCCGTTTTCCATCCTTCATTGAACCAGCAAGTGCTGGATACTCGAAAAAGGTGATCAAGCAATTGGCTTACATATTACATGATTGCAGACAACAATATTACTACCGTAGAGAAGGTTATATGGCTAGATCAGTGCATTTTCGAAGCAGTGCCAGAGACAGATGTCCAGGACCAAAATCCCCCCTGAGCAATACTGAAACGGAGAGCCAAACGCCTTTTGTGTAGCACCACTTAGCCCTCATGCATCAATGACAATTCCATGACAAATTACCAAGCTCGCACGACGTTATACAACGCAAGCAGAGACTGTAGTACAGACTATCCCCTGGTGAGCTCACCTGGTTTCAACACACGCCCCAATGTCCTGACAGGCTTTCCTGCAGCTGTGCAGGCTCTTCAGAAGGCGTCTGCAATGAGGAAGGACCTGTAGTGGAGGCAGTTGGCACCCAGGCGCTGTCATGGGAGGCCGCCCTTAGAAGAGCTTGGCCTAGAGCCTTTGATGCAAGGGTCGGCATCAGGTGGCGCTCTGACTGCTTTGTTACACATTCTCATGCAGCCCTCGCCATTCATGCAGCAGTCCCACATGCTCTTTCTGCGCATGTGTTCCCCACATAACAACCAACACATGCACTATCGCCACCAGCATGCGGCCCAATAGCAGTAGACGAGACCACATCACCATAGTGCAAAGCGGTGGCACATGTCCAGCCGGCTTGTGCATGAACAAGTGGGACTGCACATGCAGCACGAGACCACAGTGCCGCAGGCGTTAGGGGCAAAGCTGTGGCACATGTGAAGCTGAGTATGTGTGGACTTTTGGGATGGCATGGGCAGCACACGAGACCATATTGCCACATGCGTTAAGGGCATATGTATGGCCCACTTGCAGCTGTCTAATAGAGGCGCTGCTGGGGTGGCAGGGTCACAGCATGCTGCAGCGGCTGGCGGCATCAGTGCGGCGGCGTACCCTCCGGCGCAGGCCAGCCACGATGCGGTGGTGGCGGACCGGCAGTTGTTCATGCGCACGCTGCGCGCTCTGCACGAGGCGCTGGGCACGCAGTTCCGCATCCCCATGGTCTCCGGCCGCGAGCTTGACCTGCACCTCCTCTACAAGCAGGTCCGCTGTCGCCCCCGGCTTGCGATTGAGCTCCTTGTGCTTACTGCCATTTTAAACTCTGCTTTGGCGCCAGGAAGTCTACTGTGCAGAGATGGCCAGATCACTAGGTCAGGGGAATATCCAATTTAGATTATAAAGGCCCTTGACCGGCTCAGATTTCCTCGGGACTGTCCCAGAGGAACATCCCTGACCTCTTGTGTGGAAAGCTGAAGCTTGCATGGGAATACAAAACCTCCTGAAGGCACCATCGCATGCATAGGATCTCGAGCAGGACGTTAATTAAGGGGTGCCATGCATTGTGTGCAACTCATGAGCATGCGCCGGCAGGTGACGGCGCTGGGAGGCTTGGAGGCGGTGATAACGGCGAAGAAGTGGACGGAGGTGTCTCAACCGTTCCAGTTCCCGCCCTCCTTCACCTCCAAGTCCTTCACGCTGCGCAAGATGTACTCGCGCCTCCTGCACGACTATGAGCAGGTCTACTACCATCACAACTCCGGGGCCCCAACCCTGCCTCCAGGTGCGGCTTCCTGAATTCCTCCATCTTGTGGCTCTCTCAGACAGCAAAGTCAAACTCATTTGAAGAAGATCCCACTGTGCACTCCAACTCACTTCCTATCGTGCCCTATTGTCCTGTTCTCATGATATGTTGGCGGGGCTTCAGTGAGATGCAAGCAAGCAAGAGTGTCAGGATGTTCATGATTGTGACCGGCATGGATTCATGCTTAACGAGTCATGTGATGCCCGAGCAGGCGCTGACGGCACAAAGTTGGAGGGTGGTGCGGCAATGACGTCATCCAATCCGGTCTACAAGCGCCGCCGGCTCGACCTGGCAGCTGCGCAGCAGCTGCCGGCAGACGCCGCCGCGCCGCGGACGCCGCCGGCTCTGACAGCTTTTCACGTCGGCGCAGCGGCCGCGGCGGCTGGCGGGCAGGCGCAGCCGCCCGGGAGCCTGATGGACCTGCCCATCACGGGCAGCGTGGAGGGCCAGTTTGATGCCGGCTACTTTGTGAGCGTCGTTGCCGGCGGGCAGGAGTTCCGAGGCAAGCCCTGTGTCACAATATTGCTCCCCTGCATCCACCAGTGTCCCTTACAACGCCCGCAAAAATCATCTTGTAAGAATGATTGTTCCAGGGAGAGCCTTTGGGGCGGAACCAGTGGCCACTATGCCTGACCTTATGTTTGGTTCTTACATAATGCCTGTAGGAAGCTTGTTTGAATTGCCTGAAAAATGTATTTTCATTAGGTGTGCTGTACACGCCGCCTATCCCCCTGTTTGGTGCGGCTGGGGGTGGGCCCGGTTTGGCGGCGGCAGAGGCGGCTGCGCTGCCGACGTCGCCCCGGGAGCCGGTGCATGCGGCGCTGCAGGCGGCCAGCGCGCAGCCGCGGCGTAGCCGGGCTGGGCGGCGCGACCCGCTGGAGCCGAAGCAGAACAAAACGCCATTCAACTTCTTCAGCATTGATGCGCGCTCCCGGGCCAAGGCAGAGCACCCGTCTGCCGACCAGAAGGCAAGCACAAGGAACTCGCTCGCTATCAAATTTCAAGGTAGCTTTCTTGTAAATGTGAGGTACATGCTGCGGCATCTAGAACGGACTTTCTTGCAGGGCTGTCTGGTTCATAAGAGTGTCGATTATAACTACCTGTGGATGGTGCAGGAGATCAGTAAGCTTGTCGGAGAGATGTGGCATCAAGCTACCCTGGAGGAGAAGGCACCTTACGTTGAACAGGTCAGAACTGGAGACAACTTTGATTTCTGGCTAATTCACTATGTGTTTTGCCGCTCTGCATCATCTGTGTGGAATTGTGAAACCAGCTGATGTTGTCGCCATGCCGGCCCACATCATCTCCCTGTGTGCTTTCTCAGGCGCGCATTGACAAGGCGCGGTACCAAGAGGCGCTAAATCGATACCAGCAGCGGCTGGCTGCAGAGGGTGCAGAGCAGGGGGCAGCGGAAGAGAGCACCGAGCAGAAAACTCTCACTGGTGATACCACCCCTTCACAACACATGCACATATGACGGTGCATGGGCTAAACACTACATGCAATATATTTACCAGATCCTGATTAGCTACTTCCAAGGGGTAATCAACTCAACAAATGCTGGTGGGAGCAGGGATTGAGAGGGGCACTCCAGAGGCTGAGGGGCCCTCAACGCTCAGCCCAAGGCGATGGAGCCTGCCCACGCCAGCCCAGCAGCCTGCGCCCCTCAGATTACCTCCGCGCCCCATCGCCACCGGTGACAATTCCCCTGCCAGTCCCCCTAGCACCCAAACCCTTGCAGCCTCCACACCACACTGCAGACCGCACAGACTCTAGTATCATGCCAGCTGGCTTAAATATTTCATTCTACTTGCATCAATGCCCACAAACTGGTTGTCTTGCTTGAACTTGTTGTATTCCAGCCGGAGCCAATAGCTTTGCAGCCCTTGCATGCATATGCACCTTGCCTCCTGGCAGGAAAGCAATAAACTCCAAATTGTTATTTTATATGCACAATAAAATCCTTTATTGATGCGTACAATGTGCGCTCACAGGGGGCCCGTCACTGGGCGGCGTGGTGTACGGAGTTCCCATGGATGCGGCCGTCAGCCCCAGAGAGCATGAGGCGGCGCAGCAGATGCAGCGGCTGCACCGCGGCGCCGGCAGCGGCGACCGCGACGTGTCAGCTACTCCTGAGCCCAGCAACCGCGCGCCGTTCCCTCCCTCGGCCGGCCCCGGCCCCGGCGCCGTCGCCGCAGCCGCTGCCGGGCCGGCCGCCGGCTTCGCGGCGGCTGCCGAGCAGCTGGACACGGATGCAGAGAGGGAGGAATATGAAGATGAAGGTGTGGAAGGGGAAGGGCTGCAATGATCTTCCTATCACTACCCTGCAGCACTGCAGGGCGGATATACAGCACACTGAAGCTGAGTGACACGCGCATGCTGATCTTTCACATGCGGATATGGAGCTGCTGTTCTTAATGAGATGATCCAGTCACAAAGAAACGATGCAGAGCCAAAGCTGTTGCACAATCTGGGAAGTGCCTGCGAAGGGCCTTCTAGTATTCGGTCTGGAGCAGTGGAGCGGTCTAGGTAGATCATTTGGGAATCTTGCTAGTTGCTGTACATTAAGGTTGCTCGTATCTGTGCACACTGATGTCCAGGTTGCTGGCTTCAGAAATTCTTTCTGAACCAAAACAGGTAAGGGCTGAATGTGCACGAATTTGCAGTACTGCTAGGATCAAGATTTTCCAATCTCCAGGAGACGTTTTGACAGCTCTGGCCAGAATTTTTGAAGAAAGTTTTTGTTGCCTGTGAGAGGTTTGGTGATGTGGAACGCTCACAAAATTGTGCGATGCGTGATGCCCCTTCCATATTGGAAGGAGGATCAATGAACGAGATTCTCAAGGCTACTCGGAGAAGGCAGCAATCATATCGAGGCCAGGAATTTTCTGTGGATTTGTAGGGACACTTCTAGTAGGCAAATTTGGTTGGGTAGGAATGCCTTCATGTTATACTGCTACAGTCACGCCTGAAGACGTCGCTTACTTATAACTCATTCATCACATTACTCACATTGCAAAGTGTCATGTACATTCACCCGCCTCCTGTATTATGCCACCTTGCCTGCTGCCTGCTGTGCAGCCTTGAAATGTTGTGACTACTCTAGATGGGTGCCTTTTTCTTTCAGGTAGGGGCCACACATACTGTATCTATTTGCTACCTATTAAGTGGCATGCTTAGAGGTGGTGTTTATCAAGGTGATGCTCCAGGCACATCGCCAGGAACAAGGTATAGAATTGATATTGAAACCTTTGTCATATAACTCAACATCAACAATTACACTTGAGCTGCAGCTGACTGTTCTGGATTTTTTCGCTTGAAGTGTTGCAGGCAAAACCTGCGTAACATCAATTCACATGCCATTGTGCCACCTAACAGATCAGCTGCTGGACGTTTCAATCAGGCTGCCCCACGGGTCATTTTTGCTGTCAGAGAAGTCGCCATTGTACTCTGCATAAGCTGCCACCTTCTGCGCGACCTCTTGTCCGTTGTACTTGGCAACGAAAGCCAGTGCCATGTCAATCCCTGCATCAGGCTGCCACTCGTCAGTTTTGTCTGTCGACACAGCTTTCATAGATGCAGCGCCGTTGTTACAAGCTGGCACAATCCTGTGCTGTCAATGCACTGCTCTTTCTAAACAGCAAGGCAACCCTTCCTCCCTGCTTATGCGCTCTCGCTGACTTCCATGTTTGCAAGCTCTTCTTGCTGCATGTGGTAAGAAGATTGCAATTCACGTGTGGGAGCTGACCTGCAGAGACGCCTGCTGATGTCCACAGGCGGCCATCCTCCACCCACCGTGCAGTCTTCAGCCAAGTTGTGGTGTCATCTGATTGCGCTGTAGCCCATGCCCAGGCAGCCTGCTTGCAGGTTTTAGCGGATTTGCTTCGGATTCCACTTGTTACAGTTTACGAACACTTGCAGCAGCATGCGAAAGGAATCTGGTGGCCACCTTGTTTGTGGTGGCTTGCTTCCCTTTCAGAACGCCGGCCTTGGCCGCAAGGGCAGCGCCCGTGCACACTGTCAGAAGGAATGAGTGAATGAACGGCGAACGAGCGTGTCGTGTGATGAAGGCCAGCAGCTCTTCGTTGCCAACCTCCTTACGTGTGCCAAAGCCCCCTGCAATCAGATGCTTGCCATCATTACGCAAAACCCTCCATCGCTCACTCTAGCCAGACTCTTCGCAATGTAATCTGGCTGATGACAGTCGAAGGGGTAGGCATTGGCACGCTGATATGCATGCTAAAGGGCACCTCAACAAAGTAATCGTGCCGTCTCATGATCGCCAATCGCATAAATAAACTACACACGTGAATATGAAACATTATATCACCTGGAACAACTAGGATGTCAAGAGGTTGACATGTCTGGAAGCTGGCGGAAGCCACAGTGGCGATCCCATTGGAACCCGCGACTGGTCCAGCAGTTGCAGCGACGGTGATGACCCTGTAAGCTGATTCAAGTTTAGGGGAAGAGAAAATGGACAAAGGTCCATAGACATCAAGGACCTCGAATCCTGGAAACAACAAGAAGCCGATGGCTTTCACCATCTTGTTAATGACACACCGAATTCAGACAAGCACGTCGACTCGGACGCGACTGTGTCAACCTTCTCAAATCAAAGTTCTCGATACCATCCCGAGAGCAGCAGGCAATTTGCATGGCAGAAATCGTGTCATCACTTCCACGTGCCAACACGCTCACCAATGCAATGTGCACGAGGCATTCACCTCAAAAGGAACTCTGCATGCCCAAGAACTTTAAAAGACGCAGAGCTGCCTTGAGCATCATGGAGTATATCAGCAAGTAGCTTGACCACTTACATAATTGTGGACTACTGCTCGCTTGGCAGCGAAGCAACCCGGCAGTCACTGCTTGCTGCTCACGAGGCAGGCACCCACCACTAGCAATTTTAACATTCTTGTATTTTTGCAATTGAGAACAAACAATGTGAAACGACGTCAACGAACTGCAAGTCCAATACATGCTGCATCAATGGCATCGACCCTGCCTCTTGGGGTGTACTTGAGAGCGCCTGGCATTGCAATTCAATTTGGGAGTAATGGGCCGCGCCATCATATTTGTAACACATGTTCCTCAGTGCACTAGACTGCTTTGCTAGCCACATCATGACAGGTATAAGCCAGACAGGACCCCTCGATTGTTCTGCACACAAAACTGCAGCGCAGGCTTGACATTCAAAATCTCCGTGACGATAACCAAGTGCCTGGCCATGCCAACAACACATCTGCTCTTGAGCAATCATATTATATTGCCGCTGTCACCCTCTCTCTACTCAATCACTTTCAAATTCTGCACGGTGCCTCTCACATGTGTAAATTATTGCTGCAATCAGCCAATCACTTGCTCAGCAGAGAAGAAGCGCTGCCTGAAGGCCTGCAGCGGCCTCCGCAGGTACAGGAGGCAGACTGCCAACACTCCAAGCAGAATGCGCCCCTGGATAAAGACTCCGAATGCCTGCCATCCTGCACATGCGGGCACTGCCAGAAATGCAGCCGCACCTGCCAGCCCACCTGCCGCCAACAGGGCAGCCAGTGCCTGATCCAGCCTCCTCACTGCCTGCGTGCACAAGCGCACATACATCAAAACAATGCAACGGGTCGTCATGATCTGAGGGTCATTGACGACTCTGTAAATGCAAAGCCACAGTGAGGCCGCTGGGAAGTACCTTCTGGCACGCTGGGCAGTATTTGGTGTGCCGCTCATAGTGATTCAACAACTCCTCATTGCTCTTCTGCGCGGGCAGGTCCGCGGAGACACCATCTGAGAAGCTGACATCACCCCCTGTATCCACCCATACCACAGACTTAGCCCCAACATGTTTCCTGCTCCACAGTCATTCAGCATGAGCCAGTCTGCCTGGTATCGATGGGATACCATGGCGCTAGACAGTCAGCATCAAGCTGCTAAACAGGAAACCATGGCGCAAGCCAATTTGCCAGGATAGAAGACCGACTGACCTGCATGGGTGCTTAGCCAGCGCCAGAAGGCTGACACGCCAGTGTCTGACTGTGTGGCGAGGTAGTAATCGCGCCAGCCGCGCTGCTTCTGTGCAACCTTGCGCTCCTGACTGTGCAGGACATTCATGTCCTGCATTATGCATCAAAATTTAGTAATTGTGCAACATCCCAATCAACTTCCACCTTCAACGTCAGTGGACAAGACCATGGCTAGCTGTACCTTGTGAACAACAAATCACCCACACGGAAACATGTCGCCCACATCTAGCAGACGTTCAAGAAGTGTGTGAGAGACATACCTGGTCAATCAAGCCATGGCCAAAGGCATGGAAGAAGCCCGAAGACAGCAGGTTCTTGGCCAGGAAGTTGAAGATCTTCTTGGAGGTGTTTGGCACCCCCTTGACCACCACCTTGTTGTAGGCCCTTGTCACGCCGGGCGCCACAGGGACCAGGTACAAAGTTGTCATGTCCTCACGCCCAGATTCGTATGTATAGTGTGTTCTGCGTGGACAAGTGCACAATTATCAATCAGCATTCCCCCAGAAGTCGTTGATATATATTGAAAGCGACAAAGCTCATACAGGACTGCTGCTTTCTCAACACACGCCCCTTCTTTTTGTTGGAATGTAGAGCGGATATGATACACACACAGATTTTTGCTGTGGCAGCGCCTTAATATGGCGAACGCACCTGATTGTGCAGGGAGGAACGTAGTACCGCTTGGCCTTCATGTTGTTCTTTTGCTGGGATTTGCTGTAGCCGCCGTGCTCGAGCACAAACCCCTTCTGAGGATCTATATCGCTTGCCAGCTTCATCTGCATTGGTGCTGCATCTTCCCGCTTGGAGATGACCTGAATTCACAAAGATGTGAGACATTCTCAATCTTTGCAGACACAAGTGGGAGAAACCTCCCATGTCTCAGCAGAACTGTTCACAAGATTTCCACACCAGAAGCGGGCTTTACCAAGTTGTGCACATACGATGCATGACTGGGATCCAAGGCATTCTCCTGAACCACACCAAAGTGCTCATCAGCCCTTCTGAAGCCAGTACATAAGAGACCAAACTTTCTGGCAGATGGATGACTGTCGCACCAGCATAATGGCAAGTGAAGCGGGATTCTCCATGAAGGCAAATCCGCCCTGTGATCCAGCATAGGATGGGTCCACCATCTCAGGCACAGTGTCTAACGATGTTGCTGATGCCTCCAACCAGGCATCTGCACCGCTCTCCGGCCATATCCAAAGTAGCCCTTGCTGCACCTGCAGCATAAGATATGGAGTTTGCTGGACGGTGTGCATGTACAAATCAGGGCCGCCAACACAGCGCATACCTGATTCTCACTACAGTCATTGCTAAAATGGACCTTTCACAAGGAAAGAGCACTTGCAGGAGCTCACCTGAGCAGGGTATGTCTGCAAGCAAGAGCGGCTGCTCTGCATTATGGTCAACTCTGCCTTGGGGCCATCAGCCTGGGGATTGGAGGTGCACCGCCCCACTTCGCCTCCCTCGAAACCCCAGCCATGATACCGGCAGAAAAGTTGGCCACCTTCCACTCGCCCAACGCTTAGGGGTGCAAATCTGTACAGCACAGACGCTTCTATCACAGATACTCCTTGATGACCATATGCTCACGCTCAGAATTATCAGCTCCTTACTGTAACGATTGCAGTTTGTGTAATTTGTAGCCTTCTCAAGTGCAGCTTGTCCCACCTGTGTGGACACTCGTCTTTGGCGACATTCCAGAGCCCTCTGTCTTGCCACACCACATAATCCCTTCCCAACAAAGTAATTTTGTTCGGCTTGTCCTTCAGGAGGCAGTCTTCCAATGAAACAGGATACCAGTGCTTCGACCACTGGAAAGATGGAGTGGCATCACGCTGTCTCTCTTCTTCCACCATGCCATGCACATGCTGCTCGGAGCCTACAGCATCGTCGTTAAAATCGATATCAAGAATATCAAGTTGGTCAACAGGCAAAACACAAAAAACTGCACGGCAGACGAATTTCCAGATAAATTTTAGTGCTTACCGTGTGCACCATCTTTATCATCCGACTTGTAGGACACCGGCGATTTGGACTTTCTAGAATCAGAGAAGCGGTGAGAGTGCTTTGTCAACGGCCTGCCGCAGAATCGGGCGGGATCTGACCTCGGCAACATTCTTTGGCTTGTTGATGCCATGCCATGACTGTTCAATCTTCCTCCCATGACTTGCTGCATGTTTTCTGTCATATCCTCGTGATCTAACTTGGTGGTCTTTTAGATCAAGTTCTGTGAATACAATTCGTCTCTACCAGGTGCCCTTCTTTGGAGTCTGAGATACAAATCTGCTTGGACAATGTGAGCGATTCATGCTTTCCGGCACAATTCCCACGCAGAGACGTGTCTAGCAATTTGCAAAGTTGACGAGGATCCGCACGTGGGAACATGCACGTGATATATCAGGTTTGCCTCGGAACGGTGGGTATCCTTTGGACGGACTGATGCTGGGTTTGGCACTAACATGCAGCAGTTACGCAGGCGATCTATGCAGATGTCGGGGCAATTAATGATGCTGAGCATTATGCGATGCGACAGTTGCTTCTCTAGTACCATTCAGTTATCATGTCAGAGAAATTGAACGCCTTGTAAGGCAACGATCATCAAATTGAAGCAAGCTCCTTGCCGTGTTGTCCCATGGCGAACGAGGGTTGGAGCCCTACAAAGCGAAGCAGAAAGTCGGTGGAACGATTCGTCGCGGAGCCGGCCTCTTACCGGACTGCGGGAGATTTTGTCAAACCTGACATGGTCCAAACTCCTGCCAAAAGCACAGGCAAGAAGAGAGGAAGGAAGCCGCGGAGCGAAGAGGCACCGATCCCTTTCCAGCCACTAGACAAGGATCTTGAGCGTTTGAAATGCCCGCCCGAAGAATTGGTTGGCAAGAGGATAAAGGTGGATTTTCTTTCCATCAGGCTCTGTTGACGTCTTCAGCTGCCATAGAATCCACAACCCTCTATTAATACTTAGCTGTTGACGTCTTCAGCTGCCACAGAATCCACAATCCTCTGTAAAGAACTGCGTGTTATAAATTCTGCGTGTTGCAGGTGTATTGGGAGTGTGCGCAGCAGTACTACTATGGGACAGTGGACTCCCATACGCCCAGCCTGCAACAGCTTGCCTTCAACATCGTGTATGACGATGACGATATGGAGGATGGGATGCTCTACGAGGGAGTCTTTGTTAATGAAGAGGACATCAGGCGGCCATATGAGCTCCTCTCAGGACACAAAAAGCAGGAGAAGCCCGCAGCAGCGCAGGACACCCTATATGCGCCAAAGCCCGCACTTGAGCCGCAGCCTGCTGTCCAGCAGAAGCGAGCAGCTGTGCCAGAGCCTGCATTGGCGCGTGAGTCTGCAGCTGTGCAAAAGCCTGCAGAGCGTGCAGTGTCTCAGCCTAAGCCTGCACCAGCGCAGCAGCCCGCAGCCGGGCGCAAGCCTGCAGAGCATGCGGCTGTACCCGAAGCTAAGGGTGCAGCAGCGCGACAGCAGCCTGCTATTGCGCACAGGCCTGCTGCGCTGCCCGCTCCTGTCAGCTTGCCCAGCCGGAAGCCGGCACCGCAGGAGGTGCCTAAGCCTCCGCCGATGACCGCCGAGGTGTTTGCCAAGTTCAACCAGAATCTGCAGAAGGCCATGAATGCGACAGCGCAACCCAGCTCGCCAGTCCACCTGGGGAGCGAGAGCAAGCAGCCTGGTGTGGTCATGGGCATTCCTGTGCCAGGACAGAGCAAGGCGGCCGGCGGCGCAATTCCTCAAGTGGGCCGGGGCCTGGGCCCCCCGCTGCGGCCCTCTCCGCCAGTCAGAAAATCACCGACCAGCCTCGAGACCTACATTCCAGACTGGGGTGCAAAGCCGGCGACGCTGCGAGCCAGCAAGACGCCTCAGCGTTCTGCGGTGCTGCCGCAGCCACGCTTTGCCAGCGCCGCCCCAGCCAGCAGGGAACGCTCGCAGCCCGTGGCCTCTGCCCCCCAACAGCCCGTCAGGAATGGCGAGTCTGCCAGCGGCGCGGCAATGCAGCGCGCGCAGCCTGCAGAGCCTCAATCGCCCAAGCAGCCGGCACCCCAGACAGGTCAGGCCCAGCAGCGCGGGGCTGATCAGCCTGTTGCTGCTCCTGCGGAGGCGCCGCCCAAGAGATGGCCAGCTGACACAGCTGCCGCTTCGCCAGCAAATGCAGCCAAGAAGGAGGCGGTTGTTGGAGCAGCAGGGGGTGCGGCCCCTGCTGTGGCATTGGCAGCCGCGGAGGCTCCTGCAAAGCGCAAACGTGGCCGACCGCCAAAACCGAAGGATGTCACCGTGGAAGAGACCCCTCCGCCTGCAAAGAAGCCCCGGGGCAGGCCTCGTAAGACGGACGTAGAGAAAGCGCAGCAGCAAAATGGCGCTGCCGTGGACACCAAATCACAGGTGCACATCCTCACGCGTCCTCATCACAATGTGTTTGTCTCACATCACCGTGATCATGACGGGTCGTCCTCGTGTGCATAGAACCGATGGAGAGCGTGCTGGAACTGATATGCTTTTCTCTTCATGTAGGCTCAGGATATGGGCCAGCCTGCAGCAATGCATCCAGGTGATGTGCCGCCTGCTGCCAAGGCAGTCGCAGCGTCGGCGCCCGAAGACAACAGGGAGTCAAAAAACGGGCATGGGTCGCTGGGAGCAGACGCTGATGCGCACCCAGCTCCAAGGCCCACCCATCAGCAGCAGGACGGCGGCGCTACCGAGGCGCCTCCTGCACCGGCCAGCGCCGCCGCCGAGCCGGTGCGCCCAGCCGTGATGAACAGATCCGGCACGTCCAATCCGGCAGAAATTCATCAGCGGCCGCTGACGGGCGGCCACGCCTCGACATCTTCCCCCGGGCCGTGCTTCGACGCGCGCGCAGCCGCGCAGCCGGTGCGCCGCGCAGGGAGCGCTTTCGTCAGCCGGGGAGCCAGCAGCGCGCCTAGCAAGCTGGGGCCAGTAGCCGCCCTTCCCAAGGGGCCATCCGCTGCCGCACAGGCAGAACCGTCCCCGGCGCGGCTGCCAAGCAGCCAGCCAGCGCAGGAAGACCTCGCGGCCACGCATGTGGGAGAGAAGCGCGACCCGTGGCTGGGCTCCCCATCGGTTCCTGGGATCCAGGAGGGGCGGCTGCAGCAGGTCTCAGAAAACGGCGGCGCAGTCGCGAGCCCGGTGCTGAGCTCGCCGGGGGTGTCCGGTCAGCAGTCGGCGAAGGCCGGCGCGCATCCGCAGGTGACCAAGCTGGTCACCATGCTGCCCAGCAGGCTGTCGCCGGCCTACACTCCCACGCTGAAGCCCCCCTCGCGCACGCCCCCTCAGAGGAGCTCCGCGCAGAGGAGCAGCTTTGGGGCCGCCGCCTCGCCCGCCCTGCAGCGCGCTGACAGCGATGGGAAGGTGCCTGAAGGCACACCCACGCAGGAGTCCAAGGAGGAGCAGGAGATTGCCAAGCGGCGCAAGGGGCAGGACTCCATCATGAAGAAGGTGCGCCTGCTGCTGTCTGTTTGCTGTCACCGGTGTTGCTTTTTCCTAGGCAGAAACGTTGCCTGCTGGCGAAGCAGGTGCAAAAGGAAGACGTGATGTGCAGAGATCACATATAAATGCAGCCGGAAGTCGAATGTTTGATGTATTGGTTGCAGGTGGAGCATGCGGTGAAGGGGCTGACGCGCACCAAGGAAAGCATTAAGGCCGCCACTGTGCTGGCGGCCCAAGCCGCGCAGAGGGGCGCTGCCCCCCGCGTCATCCGCTACCTTATTGAACGCATTGACAAGGTGCAAACAGAGCTGTCATCCCTCAGTGCATCCGCAGTGGCAAGTACTGTATAGTTGTCCCGCCAAGCATCACTGTGAAAGGAGCAACATAATTTTTCTGGAACCTGCTGTTTTGTGCAGGATGATTGGAAAACGGATGCTCTTGCATGCATGCACACAGAAAGGGCAGCTAAGGAATTCATGGGATTGTCATTGATGACTGTGAATGTCATACAGGAGTCGGCAGGCCCGAAGCGGGTGGACATCCTGTACCTGGCAGACAGCGTGCTGCAGAATTGCCGCAACCCCAAGTGCGCCGGGTGTGGCCCGGACAGCGCACCCGCCCAGGCGTACCCGCGCGTCATCGCGGCAGCGCTGCCGGCGCTCATCAAGGCCGTCTCTGAGGACTCCGAGGGCGCTCGCAAGGCCGACAAGGTGCGCCATACATTGTGGACCTCTGGTCTCTTGGCATTACTGATGCATGTCCTTCAGGTGTGTGAGTGACAATATGGGAGACCAAGAAATCCATATTCATGCTCAAGCAAGACCAGACAGACATGGTGTCCCTGAAGAGATATGTGCGCGAGACCGACAAGGTCAGATGATCCTTCTTAAGTAGCATGCTGCCGTAATGTTTTACTTCCCCTGCCCTAATGGAGAAGCATTTGCACTAGAACCCTAGTCTAGTCTTTTTTATCTTCCTCTTACAGGGTCGTCGGTGCTAGTGACGATCTGTATCAGGGAAGTAGGAATTGGACAAGGTTCCGGATGTGGAAGCTTCTTCATTGCGGCACTAACGATTGGGATGATGCACATATAAAAGTGGCATCCATGGGTTAAACTGCAGGGTTCAGACTGAATGTTTGAGACTCAATCCTTGAAATTTTGAAGGGTTTGCTATCACCTAGCGCATGCCATGCTTCTTTGCAGAGGCGCAAGCCAAACATTAAGAGCGCAGGCATGGCATGAGGTGATGAGGGAAGTATTTGATGCTTCAGGGATTTGGAGGTGTGCCGTGAGGATGGTTGGCGACGGCTAACAGGCTACCAATGCTGAGGGTGTGATGTTGTCATTGTAGGTGCTGAGCCTCTGGGCGAAGCGCGAAATGCTGCCCTTGGCTGCACTGCAGCCGGAGATCGACCGGCTCAAGGAGCGGTTGGCCCAGCATGACAGCGCGGCCTCCGCCAAGGCCGCCGCCCGCTCCCTGCAGAAGCAGGTCAGCGATGCGGCCAACAACAGCAGCGCAACGGCAGTCAGGTGTGTCCATGCGATAAGCTCTGTAATTACCTAAAAACTTCAAAATTTCCTGCGGACGTCAGACAGCCTCATCATGCACGTCTTAACTGGATGCAATCTGTTCCGCCCATTCTTTGTCCACATCACCATGGGACAGAAGCACCCAGTGCACCATATGTTGCAAGGTCAGCGCCAGGGACGGTTGTGGGTTTCATCTTCGTTTGTGGCAGAGTTTGCTCAATGCAATGGTTGTTTATTGCAATTTGCTGAAGTGGGCGCTGATGTGGCATGACAGGATTGGGTCGGAGACCGGGGGAGGTGCGCTGATGGAACTGAAGCAGGAGGAGGACGATGACTGGGACGATGACGAGGCGGCCCCCCTGCCCACGCTTCCCCAGGCCCAGGAGGAGCAGCGGCCCCCCTGGCAGCGCACCGGTCAGCCCCCTACCCACTGACATCACACCCACACCCCCTCTGTCATGACTTGCATCAGGCGCCCTTGAACCCCGCCAGTGGTGCACGACTGCGCCTCCACAGTGTGAAGTTCAGTGCTTATTGTTGTGGAGTTCTGTATCCCGCGTGGTTTGAGTACTGCAGTACTTTGTTTTGTCATTGTTCATTTTCGATGTGCTGCATGCACTCATGCAAAAGGCTGTAATGCAGGTATATGTCAATAGCCCAAGTTTATTGGAGCCACAACCTTACTCTGTGGCTGCATACTTGTGAAAGGAGCAAATTCCCCACAACCTTACCGGTGCTGAGATGGGGTTGTGGGGAGCAGATGGGACGGATGGGGGGATGGGCACAGAGCCGGGCAGCCCAGAGGGCAGCCCCTGGCATCAGGGCGTCTCACCTGCATCCTCCGGCTACGCACCCTGGTCCCCATCCCTGTCCTCTGGGGGGCGGCAGACCACGCCGCAGCATGTCCCTGCTGCCCTCGCAGCACCCTGGCACCAGCCTGCCGCAGCTTCCTCCCATGGGTGAGCAGCTTTTGCTTGACAGGCACTTATTCAGCTTATAAGTGGGGTTTGGTACTTAAACATAGACTGTGTCTCTCTGCCCGTGCTACTCTTGTGATTTGCCAGATCTCTTTGGGGCTCGCTCAGACCCTTTTCCTCCCACTCCTTGGACATGTCCTGACAACAGAGGTTTGGTTTTGCTGGTGGGATGTCTCTGGAGATTGGCAGGACCTCAGATAGCATTCTGACTGCTCCTGAAGCCTGGCACTGACCATATTGTTGCAGAGCAGATGACATCACTGTCAGACATCTGGTTTTGATCTCTAATCGACATAACAATGTTTTCAGCAGGCATGTGGGGAGTGCACCCGGTCAGACCCTGCAGCATAGCGGCTACACTGCTGCGGCCGTACCGGCCCCGCGGCCGCCCCCGCACTCCTGGCCGGCCGCCAACCCGCCGCAGCGCGCGCAGCCCCCGCCGCCCGCGCAGCCGCGGGTCCCGCTGCAGCAGCCGGCTCCGGCTGCGGCTCCCAGCAATGGCCACGTGGCCCCGCAGCAGATCGCGTGGGAACCCGAGGAAGCCTGGGACAGCGACGCAGATGTGGTGGTGCCCCCCGGCCTGGCCGACATGCCGCCGCCGCAATCCGGGGGCGCGAAGGGAAACACGTGGCAGCCGCGCAGCCTCGAGCGGGTCAGCTCCCCCGGGCTGTACCAGCAGAACAAGGGGAATGCTGCAGGGCCCTCGCGCCTGGCCGCCACCGAGCCTGCGCATCTGCTGGACGAGTTTGACGACCTGTACAGCGGCTCGGTGCAGCAGCAGCCGCAGCAGCCGGCTGGCTTCGCCGCGCCGGTGCTGCCGCCGCCACCGCCGCCGCTGAAGAACCAGTTCCCGGCGCTGCTTCCGATCCCGCTCGCGCCCACGCCGCCTGCGCAGGCCTTCGCCCCTCCGCCCTACAGAGTGGCTGCGCAGCAGGACGAAGCACCGCCTCCTTTGCCAGCGGTGGGCACCCTTGCTAATTCAACTTTGCCATGGACACTTTAATCTGTTCAAAGACGGAGATATGCAGACATCAAGGCAGTGCGAGTGCCAGAGATGAGAGGAAGGGCTGCTTTGCAAGTGACATTATGCAGCTACATATGACCTGTATGTAAAATCGTTCTCCAACTGATGGCTTTGCGCTGCTGTGGGCTCTGGAGCTCCTATTCATTCCTTGCCGAGGAAGCAGAGAATGAAGCAGGCTGGATATTGTTGTGTGCGTGACTTACGTACTGTCTGCGCTGAAATAATGTGCGGCGGTGCAGGATGAGCCGCCGCCGCTGCCTCCACCTGAGGATGAAGACGATGACAACTTCCAGCCCCCGCTGCCTGCCGGCCCGCCACCGCCGACGCCGCCGCCTCCCGAGGCCGCAGCCGGGCGGCACGGCGCGATCATGGATGTGGAGATGCAGGACGCTGTTCCCCCGGCCCCATCGCTGCCCAACACCCGGCCGTAGCATTGACGGTGCGACACCGCTCCATGCACAGCGTTGCCAAAAATCCGACGTGAATCCTGTCGTATACCATTTCTGAAGTGATCTCTCTGAAGTGATCTCTGGAATTCAATGATGGCGTGTGCAGTGTCTTGTCATTGTTGTCCAAATCTGTGGAGTGCAGGGTGATGTCCTTGTTGACTGCGCTGCTGTGGTGAGGCGCATGTGATGCTCGTGCAGGTCGTCTATGGGGCAGTTCAGACGGTGTGCAAACAGCGCACGGAATGGTGGGTGGGTACTTAGAAACAGACGTTCAGGAACACTGTTGATATCTATATATACGCAGATATGTTGGCTTGGGGTGAAAATATTGGTATCTCCAAGAAAAGATTGGTCAATCACTGTGGCAGACGCGGGGTTTGGGGTGAGATGAAATACGTGTTCGAGAGTTAAAAGGAAAAGGGTCTCATGATCCAGCAGAGGTGGTTGGGCAAGCAAAAATTGGATGCTTGTTCCTTAACGGTCTAGAATCTGATTCCACCGGGTTGACTTCATCCTGCATCAAGAGGAATCTTGAGCCAGCGCCTGGCAAAGATCTCTGACGTGAGAGGAGATTAGAGGAGAGGATTCGCGACGTCACTTGCTGAGGTACACCCCGCTCATTACACCCAAATCGCAATGCATGCTTCCAATTCATTGACAAGGTCTTTGAGAATGCACAAGGCACGTGCACGGCCATCTGATTTGTTCCCAGCTCGGTCAGTCACAGATCTTGCATCCTTGGCAAGATGCAGAACATTGACATGCTAGCCCTGCATCCTCAGATCCTGAGCCTCAGACCTTTGTAGGCTTAGACTGTTCAGTCGACTATAGTTAGTCAGCTAGTCATGCATGTCCTGTCCTGTCTGGAGCCCACCATTCCGCTCCCAATGGGAGCCTCCCATCCTTCGATTTCCACTTCCAGTCCACATAGAATCCTAGCAGTGTACCGCCAGAGCTCTAATTTCTTAGCATATGACACTGTGAAGCATGCCCACGTGCACCTGGAGTGTAGTACGATTGTCAAAGAGCTTCTAGAAAGAGCTTTGAGCCAACAAACCTTGGATCTTGTGAAGGGGGCTTCTTTTTATGCATCTGTTCTGCCTGCAATGAATTCGTGAATAAAAAAGAATCTTAATTCCACTGTACCCGCCTGATTTCAGGCGGACTATTTCGTTTGATTCTAAACGTCTCCATTTGATCCATGGCCACTATCACGGAAGGATGGGCAGGTGATCTAGAATGGCCCACAGATTCAAATCTATCTTTCAAACAAGTCATACATCATTCCGCTGAAGTTCTATTGCTTTACAGGGTTGTGTCCGTCAAAATGCCTCCGGCATGTGGGACTCAGACTGGTGCGAGCAACCTGGCGCTGCATTAGACAGTGGACGACTCGGAAGGGACAGCGTTCTGGATAGTAATTCGCAGATTAGTGAGTGGACGCGAAGGGGCTCGCATTGGTCAATTACACGCAACCTTCTGCGACGACCCGAGGAGCTTGGGGCATGGATCAGTCATCGGTGTTATTTGAACACCAGCAATTTCCGGAAAGTGAACGTTCCAGAATATCCCTGCAGGAACATGCTCAAACACGGCCCTTGCAAAGATAGTAGCTTGTCATCACCAGAAGATATGCGTGTCTACAACCAAAGCAACGTTGTGAACAGCAGGGCTCCACTCCACAAATCAGGTCTGTCATGAAGTGCCTGCAGCAGGCTTTTCTACCACGATCTCCTTCACATCTGCTGTGTTCTTCGCGGGAAGCTCCTTCACTGGAGTGCTGCGCAGAGCAGCGCCGCGCTCCCTGGCCCACGCAACCCATCGCCGCACAGCTGCACCGTTTGCCACATGATGTCAGGACGAGCCAATGCACACACCGGAATGCAATCTCTTGATGACGTCAACAGAGCGTGACGGTCTCACATGACATGCATCTGCTCTATATCTTGCAGCTACCGTCCAGAGAGATGCATGATAGGCGATCCAGACATCGCAATTTCGATTTCTTTGTGGGACGTACAAAACTGCACACACAGCACGTGTGAATGCCAACCAGCAAAAGCACCAGGCCACAGCACACGGTGACAAAATTGCAGGCTTCAAGCAGAAGTTCAGGTTGTCATGGCGGGGTCGCACCCCAGTAGGTGCGTTCGTGGAAGTACATGCCCTGGTCGTCTGCCAGGATCTCTCCGCTGGCGACCTGGGCCGCGCGGCTGCGCTGGGCCTGCGCCTCCGCCGCCTCCTCCGCCGCCTCGTCCACCTCATCCTCAGCCTCATACGTCTCCCGCATCGACAGCGCCTGCAGCCACAAGTATTGTATTATCTTCCTGCACTTGCACACACTTCGCCTCTTCCTGACTAACGGGTTGCAAGATTGTTTTGTGTCCTACAGCATGACTACAAAAGGCTCCTCACTATCAAGGTGCGCCTGCCTCGCCATCATGCGCCCTTCGGCGGCCTGCTCATGCTCATAAATGCCATTCCCTTACAGGGCTCAGACCAAATTGCCTTTTCAGAGTGGCGTGTTCAGAGCTGTCCTGAAGACTTCTGTCAGCCATAGCGAGCTAAGGTGACAATTACCACAACTAGCCGACCCAACATAACAATGAGAGCATGCATATGCACTCATGTGAGATTCCTTGGAGCTCAGGCCCCTGACACTGCTACTTGAAATTTTCCAACGCTGCAAGTGCCTTGGACACTTGCATGGAGTCGGCACGCGCGCCGTCACCATACTAGCATGGGTTTCAAAGTTCATGGAGGCAACTCTGCAAGTGTAAAAGAGCAGGGGCGCACGTTGAGGAAGGGGTCTCGAAGCTCGCGCATGACGGAGCCCCGGTTGTAGATGCGCTCGTCACCCTCAAGATAGATGCGCTGCTCCGGCCCCGCCGCGCTCGGCACATCCACTGCCAGCAGCTTGAACACATACCGCCCCTGACGCACACCACATAATCTTCACATGCGCTCTGCTGTGGATTGAGATCATCCAAGTGCGCAGTACGGGAGCCAGGGAGATACTTCCCAACCTAGCATGCACTGAACATGTTTTTCCAGGGTAAGCCCCCAGCTTAGCGGGAGAACCATGCTGACAGAGGTGTCTGTTGACTAGTCAAGTTCAGCCGTGCTGCATCTCGGACAGAGCTGCTTTGGCTATATCTAAGAGGTGGAGCCTGAAGCAGTTTCAACCAAGATGCAACAGGGCGCAGTACTCAGGAAACAGCACCGCCAGCACATCAGAAGCCACACATGTCCATCCAAGGTGAGAAGTCCACTGGTGACATTGAGACGCATACACACAGCACCTTGACTTTCTTGGCCTCCAGGGAGACGAGGCCGCGGCGCTCGGTGCCGGAGAGCGGGAAGATCATCTGCAGCCGCCGCGAGCGCAGCCGTGGCTTCAGGTGCTTTATGCGCAGGCCGCCCCCCGTCATCACATATGCACGCAGATCGGACCCGGCCACCGGCGCTCCCATCACCTGGCCAAATTCAAAGCCACTTCATGCTTTTACTATATGGTTACATCACTAGACATCACAAAGTTAGCTAGTGACCTGTCCGCACCCGTGAGAAGGTCCCTTTGGGGTCATAGAAACTGTTGTCAATGGTATCAATGGCCTTCTGGCCAATGTGGTAGAGGCTACAGGAAGAGTTCACAGCCATTAAAACCATGTGGGAATTGATAGCACGAGAGGGACAGCCGGTCACCTCGAGGATGCCGGGGTTGGTGTTGAGCTGCACGAGCGCCTTGCGGTAGACAGCGTCCGGCCGAATGGTGTAGAGGTAGCGGAAATACAGAAACACCCAGGCCACAATCGCCGCAGCGAGCGCCTGTTCACAACATCACATGTCAGACACATTTATGCCCTCCCGTTTCCTCAATGTAATTTATTGAAAAATAGAATTTCAAACGACCGGTGGTTGCGCTTACCAGGAAGCCAAACTCCGCCATAGCACCGGACAGGTTCACAAACACGGATGTGAGGTTAAATATGCTCCTCCTGCAAGGCAGTCATGGTGCCTCAGGAGCAACTCTCACTGCATGCAGCATTACACATGTGACACCCAGGGTCTCCCGTGGGTACGACCAAAGGACATGCAAGGGTAATCTGCATGCACCGGCAGTAGCTGGGACCCACCAGAGCATGTATAAGGCAAAGACGGCACCAGCGCCGATGACTTTGTTGCCGTGCCGCTGCCAGAAGGCTTCAAGCTGCAAGGACAGCACTCGCTGCATCGCCCCTGGCTTGGAAGCTGACTGCACCAGCTGCTTCGCCTGGAGCCAAAAGGCTCACCCTTATACCTTCAACAACCAGCAATACATGCTATTCTGTGCTCGCCTTCGAGGAGAGCCATGAGTAGCATGCATTCAGGGAGGAGCCACCACGATGCTGATGCATGGTTCTGATGCCATGTGATGTGCTGCTTGAAGGGACATGCTCTACTCACCGAGCCAGGCAGCAGCTTGTAGGCTGCGGCGCCAGCACCCTTCACAGACTGCTGGATTGTGCCCATCGCGGTCTTTGTACTACCGGCATTCACCAAAGTACTACCAGGGCCTCTCGCTGGCGGGCTGGACTGGCTGCCGCTGCTGAATGTGCGCCTGGCTGCGCCCCTCAGCTGCGCTAACTGCGGCCCTGCAACATGCTGTGTCCGTGGCACCAGATGAGGGCCATGTGCCCCTAGCTGGTGTGGCCGGCATGCGCTGTGCCATAGCCTGATTGGCGCCTGAATGAGCGCTTGGAGTCTCTGTCGCTGACCAGATCTCAGTAGAGAGACCTGCATCAATCATGGTCCAGGTCAGGTGCAGGTACATGTACTGATGCAGTGAAGCAGACCTATTCAGGTTGGAAATCGGCTGTGGACATACCAGGCCAACTGATTGCCGCTGCGAGATACCATTGTGATTCAAAGACGTGTGATGGTGGTAATGGGCAGTGAACTTCTGATGATAAGGCTGGCCCTTCCCGATCTGCTGTGTGCAGGATCTGATCGTTGAAAATGCCCTGTCAAGTGCTGCTCGTGATAGACCCAAATGACCACCAACCTGCGGTACATCAAACCAATATATGGCATTGGTCGATATCAAGTAATATAATAATCCTTAGGCGATCCGATGGAGAGTTGCAGCACAGCAGATCAATAAGACTTGATACCCTAGTTCTTGCTTGGGAAAATATTCATGCAATTAACATGTGTAATTAGGCAGCAAATAATACCTGAGAGGGTGTATTGTGAGGAAAGGCACTTCTGATCAAAACTTGTGTAGGTGTCTGGTCAATGAGTAGGATCTGTTTGCACTTCGATAAAAATGTGAAAGCAGCAGCAGATTTCGTCATGTTAGCAGCTTCATTAAAGCAGAATATTACTTTACTGTGAATAAAGCATGCTTGGCAATTTGAGAGTCTCAAATTGAGACTTAATTGCGTGAATTCTTCAAAGGTTGCACGCATGTTGCCATAATAGGCTTCATGCATGTCTAGGCATGCCCCAGGACATGCAGGAAAGGTGAACCCCATGACTTTGCCCTTTGAGTGACATATCATTTGATCTTGCTACTGATGTGAACAGGGATTGCTTACAAGCATATTCCAGCGCCACAAGGGCTGGCTTCTTGATTGTCCTGCAGAGCAAGTTTGGTACTGATCTAAAGTCACTGATGTCAATAGCTTTCAAAGTTGTCGCCTCGACTACATGAGCATGCAATTCGGTTCAAGTCAATCCCATTTCCAATTGCATTAGAACCAATGTGATCACCCGTCAAGAATGTCACGTGGTACATGTACAAAGCTCAATCTGCATGCGCACACGTGCTGTACACCACGGAACACTTGGGCGGAGTTTTAATCTCTAGGCTAGAGAGTTCTGGGTACACTGGTGCTACAGAACCTTTCATAAAATGCCATGCAGTGCATTGCCCTACAGTGTACAAGCACCCTGACTCTGTGCAGTCCAGCCTCGCGTACACATCATTAAATTGTGAATTTCAACATTATATTTAATTAACTGCCTTTACTTTCTCGTTGGGCACGCGCCGCTGGCACCCTGATTGCAGGCACACGCTGTACTACACTACTGTAGTACGCCCTAGGCAGCAGAGATGGTGCTCTTCAAGGCGCAGTCTCCTGCCAGCTCCAGAGTATAAGCGCTGGTGGTGTCTGTCTCCAGAGGCGTCCCAACGCCATTCCATGTCACGGTTACCACCTTCACAGATGGAGTGCACCCGCTGCATTGCTGCTCCTCTGCAGGGGGCGGCGTCACAGCAAACAGTGGCTCTATTGCCTCCCCAATTGACAACACATCCGCGTCAGCACCTGTGGACAGGCTCTGCTTCAGTGACCACCCACCTTTCAAGTGGAATGACAGTTGGTGGGCGCAATAATTAGAAAGAAGACGGTGGCATACATGTCCAGCACCTCCTTGCTGCATCATGCTGCAGGGCAATGTGACAGTAGCAATGGTGCAATAATTCAGGTGTTGCTTGACGTACCTAGTCCTTGAGGACTAAAAAACGTGTAACAATAGTAATAATAATAATAATAATGGTGCAGAGGGGTCACCTGGGCGCCCGTACAGCATGATGCCAATGGGCAGGCCGTCTGCTGCAAGGCCCACGGGGATGCTCAGACCTGGGATCCCCAGCGGGCAGTCTATCATGTTCATTCGCCCATAGATCTCCAGATTGTCCTCCTGTACAGTATTTTAGTATCAAACCTCCAATCCTAAGAGGTTCTGAGCTTTATCACCAGGACTTGTCACTGGTTGGACATCCATCATGAGTTGCAGAGACCGGCTCACTCCGGCACTGTCAATTTCCATTAGTGGGCTGACCACTTTGCAAGATATGCATGCAAAAACAGGTCCCAATCTCAGGTTGTGAGGTAGGCAGTGAAAGGGACATTTTCTAGTGAAAGGGTTATAATGAAGCAGGCAATGCACCTTGCGGCCATTGATGCTGACATAAGGCTCCACGTCATCGATAGGCCGTGCAGTGATTGGCGTGGTGGGCACCAGAAGCACATCCACATCATAAATGTCATGGTAGGACTTCCACAGCGCCTTCAGCTGCGGCAGATCTGCCATCCATACGATCCAACTTCAAATCTATGATCTTTCAACATCTGTAATGTAACAGGAAGACCTCAGCACCAGGCTGCTGTGCCACTCTAAAATCTAGCAGATAACCCTCTTTATCACTGCCGTGCAGGCTCTCATTTACCGTACTTGACTTCAGGAAATTTTGCATAAAATTAGTAGTGTGTTGCGTTACAGCATGTGCAAGCATGGCAGCAGGTGCGCACATGTATCGAGCGCCAGAGAGTAGTCAGCAGGGGTTGGGTAGCTGTCCAACTTCTTGTAGGTGCGTTGAATCATTGCATCCTTCACCATGGGTGAGGCAATCTTATCCACTAATTCCACCAAAGAGATGTTGTAGCCATGCTGAAACAAGTACCTGCATAAATGCAGATTTCCTTCCTCAAGCCTACTGATGTCAAGCGCAGAGCAGTGCTTGTGATTTGCCTAAATAATTGCATCGATTGCAAATTGTAGTGCCTGTGTTGAATGGCCCCATTTTTCGGTGGGCTTAAAATTGGGCTAAACAATGACAGTGTTGACATTGGCTAGATAATTAACTGGGACAGCATGCATGCAATGGTGACAAAAGGGGTGCCTGATGGCACCTTGAGAGTTCCCTGGGCATCTCATAGGTGTAGAAGAGGACGTCAGGCAGCAGCTTGTTTCCAGCATCGACGAGGAGGCTCATGTCCATTTCCACCAGCTTCACGCCTGCTGCCTTCAGAGCCTCTATGGCTGCATCAAACGCTCCTGTGGTCTGAAATGCAAAGAGAAATCCAATGAATCCAAAGAAACCTTTGCTAAAGAAACAAGCAGAGAGACGAAGCAGAGTCTCTGAAGCAGAGTCTCTTAGATGTCTGCCTATTTACAAAAAGGATGTCAGAAGGCTGACCTCTTCGCCAATGTCTTCCCAAAAGTTCTTGGGGTAGCCAATCCGCAGGCCATCAACTTTGACCGCCTTGTAGGATTTGTCACAGTCGCTAAAAATATTGTTGAACAATTTGACGTCAGAAACTGAGCGGGAATTCACACCTGCAGCACAACCCATATTATAGGAAGTCCTCCTGACAGAAATGAGATTTTCAATATGCCAGAATCTGTAGAGTACGGCCTATTCTGACTGCAATGATCTTTTCGCATATGAAGGCGAACCAACAGTGTCTCGGGTGACAGTCATGGGAACAATGCCATCTGCAGCAGGCCAGCAGCCAGTGCTGGGCCTGAAGCCTACAACCCCAGTCACACTGGCTGGGATCCGGCAGGACCCCCCTGTGCAAACAACCCAGCTTCGCCCATGAGCACGATGTGTCACTTTTGCTTGCAAGACATGATATGGATTATGTTGGCATACAGTATTGGCGAATTGCATATCCTGTAGGAGGTACCTGTGTCAGAGCAGAAGCCTGCTGCAGCCATGCGCATAGCCACCACTGCTGTGGTGCCTCCACTGCTGCCTGGGCAAGTCAAGAGGCGCCCATTAGTCATCCACGGCCCTGACTGGAGCCTACAGAAACTGCAAGATCCAATGAAGGGACAGCACACAAGCTGGCCAGCGAGTTGGCATGTCAGAACAGCACCGCACCTCCGACATGCATTGTGTTGTTGTAGGGGTTCAGCACGGGGCCTCCATACACATTGATGGAGGTGACGCCCTCTGCCAGCTCATGCATGCGCGTTTTGCCCAGCACCACTCCGTGCGCCTCCACCAGACGAGTCACCAGCGTTGAGCTGTTGCATGGCATCCTCCCTGCGTTTTGGAGAGGCGCGCATCATCAATCACAAGAGTACCAAAAGTCATAGAAATAAGGAATTGTTCAATTGATCACACGTAGAGAGTTAGACGAATGTGTAGACCTTCCTACCTTCCAGGGCGGGTGTTCCACCTGCTGTGGGGTAGCTGCGTGGCATCAGAGGCAATGCATCAGTACTGGCAAAATTGCACGCGATATTAGAGCATTTAAAGTATCTAGCAAGATGAAGTGATGCGGTGGATGCACAGAACGCACCCAAGGACGTCAATATTGTCTTTGACAGCAAATGCCAAACCACACAGTGGCCTGACATCTTGTCCAGCTGCAAAGGCGTCATCCACCGCCTGTGCATCTTGAATAACCTGAGCACAAACAGCAAGCATAAAATAGTAGTTAGATGTGCTACTCCAATTCCCTAGACTTCTCCAAGCTTTTCAGATCACCCAGATCACCTAGGTTTTCAATGTGTTCCCGAGATTCACCTTCTCCGCATCCATGAAGGCAAATCCGTTAACACACTGGTACTGTTCAGCTCTAGACAGCAGCGCTTTGGCGTATTGCACCGCAGTAATCTTCCTCGAACAGAGGAGATCGACGGCTTCCGATGCTGTCGCTTCTGCGATACCTCGTGCATCTACCTGAGTCTCCCCTGTACGAAAAGTGGTAGATCACGATATGGTCATCATTTGAAAGTTTTGTTGCCCACAATATTGCCCTCATGGTTTACCCGAATACGACGCATGGCTGAAATCATCTGCAGCAATCCATAATCTAGTTTCGAGCTTAGCAACCTGAACTTGACCAGGAAAGCAGCTTTCGTACCTTTAAAAAGATTCCCAAAACCTACAACAGGTGCGATCAGCACAATAAGAAAAACCGCCAGCGCATCCATCGCCGTGCCTTCCCTCACTGAAGCGCACGGGAGGTTCTGCCTCTGAGAAAGACAATAACATATATGTTACATGTCCGGAGACTGCTTCGGTTGATCCTCCTTACTGCTAGAAATTTCTCGCGATGGAGGGCAGCAATGACGTACTTGCCCTTGCATCAGCAACTCCAAAGAATTGGAAGCTAAACCAATAGATGCTCTCAACCTTGACATGCATGCAGTCCTCAACACTCGACAAATTTCTACCAACATGTCCACTTATAATATAGTTAACCTCCTAATTCAGGCACCAATTTTTGGGACTCAACTATCCCTGTCTCGAAGTCCAAACGTTATTGGTACACAATATCTACAACAGGTCTGCATAAAAAAACCCCGCTGCCACTGTGGCACGCCGAGCCATACCAATTGGTGATTTGCAAATGCTAGTGGCGCACGGCAGGTAGCTCTTGGCCTGAGCGGTGGTTGCAGGCACGCTTCACGCAAATACGCTGGTCTCTGTGGCCGATACTGCATCTGTCTGCTGATTAGGCGGCAGCTCTTCTATGCGCCACCCTTTGCCGGTTTGCGTGCCGTCAAAGTGCACGATCATCTGATGGTACTTGCGCAGGGCGGGCCTGTGGCCGATGGAGAGCATGGTGATCCCCGCTTCCATGCATGCCTTGTAGAGCACCTCCTCCCCATCCGCTGACACCTGCGCAGAATGAAACCTAGCACGTCACCTCTTGCTTGATCATATCTTATTCTCTCATCTTCATTCACCTGTGAGTCTCCCACTGTTTTGAGCTCCCCGGTCTTTTTGCTGCAGCTCAATTTGGTTTTTGGGCATGCCATATCCTGAAGCCCTGACATTGGCGAGCGCCTCCCCAGTTTTCGGCAGATTCAAAAGATTAACGTCGTGGGCATTCTGAAGCAATGCAGCATACTTGCGAGGCCTTCCATGCACACATAGAAGCTTGATTTGCTCTTCTTTCTTTTCGTCCTGCAGAATAAAGACAAAGGAGCAAATTTGCAAGTGGATGGGAGACTCACCGCAGAGGTGCACTCGTCCAGGATGGCATAGACAGGATTGTGGAAGAGCAGGCGAGCCATGGCCAGGCGCTGCTTCTCCCCACCGCTCAGCGTGTCATTCCAGTTCTGCACCTGATCCCACCCCTTCCCCCTGCATTGCATCACAGCACAATATTTAACAATCCCATCCTCAATCCTCATGCCATCGTGGCTCCCACGGCACGCATCAGACGGCCATGCAAACACCCAACGGATCAACAACTGCCCTATGCCACCACCGAACGGCGCAATTCCTTCCAGTCAGCGAGGAATGAATCAGTAAGCTCCAATGCGCACAGAGCCAAACAATCCATTTTCTGCAGCGTCTAGAGGTGCTCAGTATTCCTCTGGCCTTCAGCAACCAGCCGACCTTTAGGCAAGGCACCCTAGTAGCAGGGGGAGTAAATAGAACAACTTCCATTCTGATGTTAGACTATGTACCTGCCCAGCAGGTAGTCCAGCTCCACAGCCTCGATGGCGGCCTCGAGGCGCGCATCCCGGTCATCCTCGCTCATAATCGCAACCGGCATGCGCTCGAAATCGGCGCGCGCCGATGGCCGGGCGGCAGCCCACACGGCGGCGGGCGGGTGTGGGTAGAGGATCTGGTCGCGCAGGCTGCCCGACACAAGGTACGGCCGCTGCGACAGGTAGAATGTGGAGAACAGTGCGCTCGGCACTGTGATTTCTCCGCCCTGCGCCACAGCTCTTGAGTACATCAGCCCCATAGTGACATGTGGCATCGCACACCTTTCGGGGTGCTAAACCTCAGCAAACCATGCAAGTGAGCAGCTTTTGCCGCCTGTGAACCGCCTGCGTTGCATGAGCACTGCAAATTAAGCAGGCGAGCCGTGTTGCTGCCTCAAGTTTCTAGAGGTGCTTGATGCCTGTTGATGTAGGAATGAGGAGTAATTTAGCACATGTGCAAGTGTGGGGTGGTGTGAGGGTGGTGGGGTCACCTGGAGGGGCCACAAGCCGGAGAGGACTCTGAACAGCGACGACTTGCCGCTGCCGTTGGGGCCCATGACCAGTACCGAGCGGCCCGGCGGCACCTCAAATGTGAGCTCCCGCACCAGCGCCGTGCCGTCCGGTGCATTCAGCGCTAGGCTGTGCACCAACCACGTACACATCACTCATATTCCTCGTGATAAATGAATACCAAGGAGCTTGGGAGCTGAAGAATATGCAGAGCACCCTTGTGGGCTAGGCAAGAAGTTTGGAAGCCAAATGCCTGGTCCGCACTGCATTCCATACCTCTTGCTGCGTTCCACACGTCATGGTGCGAGACTCACTCTGTCACACATTTCACTTCCTCATGATAATGCCATGCACTGAATCCCAGCGCAGCTGGTGAAAGCCTGAGCAAGGTGCAAGGTGAGCCACATACATATCTCGATCTGCTTTGTATCAATGCAAAGCAGACTAGATCTGCACTGGACCAGCAGTCATGGAGAGTGCAATATGCTCTCACCGGTGGAACTTGATGATGTCACCCTCATGGCGGCGGGGCTCAGGCAGAACCTCAGGCTCGGCCAACAAGGAGGAGGAGGACACGTTGCGGTTGTACAGCGTGCGCGTGGTCTGCTCGGGGTTCCCTCCGCTCAGCCGCTGCACCTGCTCCAGCAGCTCTGCCACGCGCGACGTGTGCCCCGCCAGCCCAGTCACCCGCCGGTACACCAGCACCAAATCGCCCACCCCCCTGTGAACAACATATATTGAATGGACCATGGTATATGGAGACCCTGCTGCTCATGATGGGTGGGAAGGGTCTTGTCCCTACCAAAAAGAATCCAATATAGCGGCAAGAGAGCAAGAAGTGTGGGGCTGTTGGAGTAATAAGGACAGGCAGCCTGGGGCCTGTCATTGGGTGCTTCTGCATATAGGAAGCCGGCAATACCTTGATGTGTTCTGCAGCAGGCGCATGGCGCGGATGTAGTCCTGCACAGCAACACAGACATCCTCATACAGACTCTACTCGAACATGCCAATACATGCAGATCTGCATCAGTTAATGTTGAGTGCATGACCACAAATATGACGGAGTGCACAACAATGCACTGTTATCGAGGCCCACCTGGGTGATTTCATCCTGGCTGCCGCGCATGGAGGGATCTCTGAAGTACAGCGGGGCAGCATAGAGCAGCAGGGCCACCGCGCTCGCCATGTACTTGACAGCAAAGCCGTCAAAGACTTGCTGCACGAACCGCTGGAGCGCTGACAGATGCGTGTGCTTGACCATGCGCTCCAGATGGTAGTTGAGCACCAGCTGCTCTGCCTTGCCCGAGGGCGGGTCGTTGAACGCTATCTCCTCTGCGTTGCCCACCACTCGCTGCAAACACAGCCACCAGCACATCGCTGTCAGCTGCGCTGTGGACCAGTTTGTTTCCATTTCTGGGTGGGGTTTGCTTTTGGGCGCACGTGCACCTACAAACTGGGTAGAATTTTGGCTGGCTGGCGCTTGCCTCAAGGCACCCCAGAAGCATGAGATCCAGCTGATATGCCCTGATTGAAGGAAAGGCGCTATCTTCCCAATACCAAGCACTCGCCTCTGAAATGTTGGTGCCAAATCTCTCTACTGCCAAGCGCAAGCAACCTTCAGATATAATGTCTTGCAGGAAGGAAGGCACTTCCACCCGTCCTTTTAAACCTGAATTGGGAGTGCCTTTTCTCTCCAGTCACATGGCCAGCACAAATCTGCTGCACCTGGTGCGCGGATCTGAAGGCGCCTGCGAGGCCGGTCTCCTGGGCGGTCATGAGGGCGAGCGGGGGCGAGATCGAGCGCAGAACCGTGGCCGATAGCAGGTAGTAGGCGTACAGCGCCAGCTGCGTGCGATAGCCCATGCTCTTGGCCAGCGAGCGCGTGAACAGCAGCACGTCCAGCAGCGGCTTGAAGGTGTACGAGTATAGGTCCGCCACCGCGAAACAGAACTTCTCCACGTCCTCCGTTATGCGCTGGTCCGCGTTTGTCAGGCCTGCTCGCACATGACGGATGACTACGTTCATAATAAATTCAGGAGGAACAGTCACAGACTTTTAAAAACAACCCGGGAGGGAAGTCGTCCCAGAACTTTGAATCTGCTGGAGACAAGTACTGTGCAGAAAACCATATTTTTTCAGTGAGCGCAGAAGGGGTGCGATGTGATCACTGGGCGATGAGGAGATGAGAGCAGAGTAGGGGTCAGTGTTGGGCGCACCTCCAAGGACAGAGGCTGCGTAGTAGCTTCTGTTGGAGCAGTAGAGCTGGTGCAGGTGCTTGCTGAGCCGCATCATGAACGCCAGCTGGATCTCCTTCTGGAAAAACCTGCATGCACCCAATTTCCTCTTCCGCCCTGACCATGAGAGAACCAGTCCTTACACTAAGCCGTGGTGCACTTTGAAAATCAAGTGAGCAATGCTCTCTAGACCCAGGCAGGAATCATGTGATGTACACACCTCAGGCCGGAGTTGACCACAGCTGCAGGTACAGACACCCCAAGGAACGCAGCCAAGCCCCTGACAAACCCAGGGAAGTTCTGCGAGAAGCAGTATATTCTCGTCAGCGCAAATCATGTGAAGTAAGTACAGCACAGGGACTGTTGCATTTGTCACAGGCAGCGACAGCATGCACGTGAAGAGCTTCACCTGGGCTATGAGGTGCCGTCCCGCTCGAGCCTCGATCCGAGATATGCGATCTGTGAGGAACGTCCTCGAAACAAGCAGCCCACCTTGTAGAAGGATCAGCAAAGACTCCTTGGACAGCACCCTTGGCACACATCTGCATGCAAAACACCACATACTTGGTACTTGATGGTCAAACAGCAGCGCAGCGTGCAGCATCCTCAGGCAGAGTGTGGCTGCACATGATGGAAACGTTGAGGGCTTGAACACCAAACGTTGGGAGCATCAAACATGCGAGAGCCATTTACATCTTCAGGATGCGCAGAAGCCTCTCATAGAAGACGCGGTCAACAGCCACTTTCTCTTTCTTCTTGCCTCTCCTGCGGGGATCCTCTACGTCTGCACATAGCTTTGCCTGCTGTTTTTGAGCGTGGTGAACCTGCTTCTGTATCTGCCTGCCTCCAGCCACTCCACCAGCTATGAGGACGACCTAACAGCCCCAAACACATCTGAATACTTCGCACCAAGGTCAAATCACGAAACTGTTGAACTGCCATCCGACAACTATTGAAATGAATTTGAAGCAGACTTCAATATTTAAAGACCATCCAGATCACGCTCGCATGGGAATGCAGTGATAGGAAACCATCCAGACTAGCTGACCAGTGAGTGCCAATTGACTTGCGCGCAAAAGAAAACTCAGCATTCCAGAAAATAGAGCAATTAGATAATGCAATAAGGAAGCGTACCGCGATAACGCGCTTCTCCATCACTCCAAGGCTGGCCATGACGCTTGGAGACGGATGTCTTATTGACTAGTAGACTTGGAAACAGAAAGCTTACAACTCACATGACAGAGTCCAGATGCAGCAAACCATATTGTCTTTTGACCGTATCTGACGTATTCGTTGGCCTCTTTCCAGCACTTGTCCAAGGAACTACATTTTGGGTCTTGTCTTGTCCGACTTGGCAACTAACGCGATAGTTCTGGTGAGTCAGTACTCAGTCATCCTGCTTTCTCGCTCGTCTTTACAAGTCCCGAAAATTCGGGATTGGATACGCTTTAGAGGTTTGCCAGACCCCAGCGACAACTAGATACGTGCAGATATCGATACATATTCACCCTCAGAGGACGACCACTTCGATCCACGTCCATATATCACGTATACGTGTGAAACCACCTATCAATCGACGCCTTTCAACGTGTACTCGACAGATCACACGGTGTGTACACGAACCAAACAACACACGATCAGAAAATCACGATATCCACTTCCGGTTCGTGTTCTCTATGGCTTATCTACCCCACCGGTTACTAACCAGAGGCAACCCCTTGGTACACGCTTGTAAGAAAGCGTATCCAAAAAGCACAGGCTCTGACAAAGCCTGCAGCGAAGGTCTACATTTGATTCCCAATTTCGACCGTGGCGCATTGTGTTTTGTACGGAGTTTGCGATGATCATAGTTGTGGCGAAGCAGTGGGTGGAGGGCTGCTGAGCTCCCCCAACAAGCGCCACCGTGGTGACCGCCCTGAGCCAGTGACTGCTCTAGTGAGCCAGGGTCAGCCCAGCGGCATTGTGCAGAGGCTGGCGCAGCTGAGCGCTGGTGGCGGCACCTCGGCAGCCACCGCAGCAGACAGGACCCCACCCTCCTCCCACTCTCTTTCTGGTGAAAAGACTGCAGCCGCTTTCAGGGGGGCATCAGCGCCGTGCGTGCTGGTGGCCACGAGAAGCAGAATGCAGCGCCGGAGACACAGGAGCGCAGACGCGAGGAGCTCGAGCAGGGGTGGGAGCAGCTGATCGCCCAGAATGCGCAGCTGAAGAAGTCCAGGGGTGGCTCGGGGCAGCAGCACCAGGATGGAACCCTGCCCAGCTACGGAGCCCAATTCAGCGCTATTGGGGCTGTTGTGGAGGCTTGTGAGCATAACAGCAGCGCGAAGGCTCCCCTGCTGGGGCTAATCTCTGTCCTCGCGCAGCATGGCAGTCACAGAATGTTATCTGCGGTTGCGGATAACATTCGCCTGAAATTCAGCGCGCATGACCAGGACTTCAGAGAAGTGCTGCTGAAGGTGCTGCAGAGCGGGGTAGATGGGCTCCTCGAGTGCTCAAACATGAGCGGTTTCCACGCTGGATTTTGCATGTGGGATCGCCTGTTAGATGAGCCCTGCTGGAAATCCGTAGACAGACAAGAAACGGAATCTCTTCCTACATTCCAGCGTTAGCAAGTGGACAGTGGGAGGAGTGCATGAGCAGACTCTTGACTCAAATGGCGAAAGATGCGGCATCTGCCCAAGACAGGCGTCCAGGCTGCAGGCCTGTAGATGCAAAGTGTGGGGTGACCATGAGAAGTGAGACCAGCAGTCGATGCGTTCGGCAGTCAAACCTTTGCGTCATGATTGGCGGCTAGCAGCTTGGCGGTCAAGGCTGGTCTTTCAGGCAGGACCGGCTTGGCCTGAAACTTCACATGGTCTTCTATGTATGTACAGTTGTGAGTGTCACCCTGAGATTGCTCAGCCGTTGGTGGCGTGGAGAACGTTTCTGCTCACGGTGTAAGAGGTTCACTCTCCATTGATAGCAGCTCCCAATAAAAAAAGGAGCTTTGCGCATGAGTTCCAGCCGCTCAAGGCTACTCCGGTGACAGCATTCAAGGACTTGAGCAGTCAACGGCCATGCATGCTATCAGTGACATAGGGTGCACCACTCCACATGCGCATGGCACCTGCATGGTCTCATTGTCTTCATCGATACCAGCGGTAGTGCAAATACAGCAGGAGGATCAACATGCGTGTTTCTCTTTCCTTGAAGGACCGCGCAACTACAGATTTAATCAAAATACAAGATGGTCCCAACAGTGCCAGCAGTGCTCATATGATACACCACAGATCATCCACCACTGCAAGCGGTGCAAGCACGCGCGATGATCGCTTGCCACAACGAAGCAGCTGCAGTAATTGCCCTCTTATAAGGCACAGTGGGGTTCTGGCCTTGTGTCACTAGTACTCATCTTGGTTTCAGATGTCGAACTTTCAAATTGAATAGGCCAAGGGATATAAACCAGTGCCCTAGGCGAGGGCTTTCAAACAGTGTTCTGACGTGCACGTGGGAATCACGAAAGAGTGAGTCACTGCAAACATTCGGCTGCTTTGGCAACTCGCCGGGAAAGTCTTGGCCGATTTTAAGGCTTGACAGCGTCAATGGTTAACATATACCTAGAGTAAGTGCAAATAGAGTTCTGCACGGAGTAAGTGATTTTCTGTCCCAGATTAGTTGCCATACTCGGTTTCATCCACTATTCCTGAGCTGCACGTACGGCTGTCTATGCATTAGGAGGAAATGTATATATCAGAATGACGTCTTTAAAGCATTAAAACACGCTACACAGGCCGTCTGGGATTATATTCGTGTCCAAGGAGGAACAGCAAGAGGCCAGATGGGTGTCCCAGCCTTCTACAGATGGCTAAGCCAGAAGTGAGGATACAAAATATGATCAAAATTTCAATATCTTCATTCAGCACCCATGTTTAAATGTTTACATGTTGTCCTGCTTTACGGATGGCCCTCAGATCACTTTTCCTGCACGTGAAGATTGAGAGGATGTCATTGTATTATATTCATTCTCTCCTGTGCAGGTACCCTCTGATCATTCAGGATTGTATCGAGGAATGGGCTCAAGAAGTTGGGGGTGTGGAAATTCCAGTCGACTTCTCACAGCCAAACCCCAATGGCTTGGAGTTTGACAACCTGTATCTGGTGCGTCCTTTGGTGCATGGCCAAAAATCATTGCTTTCAGTCAGTTGCAGCTGCTCCCTGGGTCTTCAAAGTCGTCGCCTGGTCCTGACTACATGTCCTTGCTGCTCCTGCAGGATATGAATGGCATCATCCATCCTTGCTTCCATCCGGAGGACAGGGTGAGTCAAATTCCAAGCCAACACTGAACACAGAAATGATGGCTTACTGCATGCGGTTGATCCTTCCGAAGCAAGGATCTTACTGACACCATTCATGCAACGCAGGCTCCACCAACCACCGAGACAGAGGTGTTCCTGGTGATGTTTGATTACATCGATCGCCTGTTTGGCATTGTGCGGCCGCGGAAGCTGCTCTACATGGCAATTGGTGACCACCTGCAACACTCTTTTTTAGATTTAGATTCATTTTGCAGCTGGTGTGCGTTAGTTCTAATGCCGCTTTTCCGTCAAAGCCAAATATCTAGAATGATGTTGCAGCTGCTGATGTTTTGTTCTGATCGTGAGGATTTGAGTGTGGTGTAGATGGTGTGGCGCCACGTGCAAAGATGAACCAGCAGCGGTCTCGGAGGTTCAGGGCTGCGCAGGATGCTGAGCTGAAGGAGAAGGAAGAGCAGGCCCTGCGTGAGGAGTTTGCAAAGCAGGTGCTATTCTATTGGAAAATTTGAAGAAAGCAGAAGACTTGTTCTGTGGCGTGATGAGCGGATGTCATCAATCTGCGGTCGTTTGAGCTGTGAGAGAGGACTGTCAGGGACAACAGGCTGCTCTGATGGAACAAGACGAGAATGTTGCTGTGGCATTAGTGTGACATCACCTGACGTCCTTTCCATATCTATGCGCGCAGGGCATAAAGGTGCCCAAGCCGGACAAGAGTGAGACATGGGACAGCAACACGATCACCCCCGGCACGCCCTTCATGCACCGCCTGTCGCTTGCCCTGCAGTACTACGTCCACCTGCGCCTCAACAGCGATCCCGGCTGGCGCGACATCACTGTGCGCCCTGCGTTTGTTTGATTAGTGACCTGCAGGTCTCATGCACATGTGCTCTCAGAGCATTTCACCGTACTGGGGGACATAAAATGCGGCAGGATCTTATCATGCTTTTGATTTGCTAATGCTTGATTATTATTATGGAAGGGGCGGGGGCTGGCATCTGAATTGTTAGCAGCAAGCATTCTTATGTTTCTGCATGCATGAGATGGGGAGGTGATCCTGTCTTGCAGATCATTGGTGTTCACATGGGCAATCTTGACTGCGCAGGTGATCCTGTCGGATGCGAATGTGCCGGGGGAGGGTGAGCACAAGATCATGGCATACATCCGGGAGCAGCGCGGCCGCCCCGGCTGGAACCCCGACACGCGCCACTGCCTCTACGGCCTTGACGCTGACCTCATCATGCTCGGTCTCGCCACCCACGAGCCCCGCTTTGTCATCCTGCGTGAGGCACGCCGTCCTCCCCAGCCTGGCACCCACCATCCCCTTCAATTTCAATTTTCAACCTTGAATTGAGAGCGTAGCGTGCCTCCATGCATACTAGTACCGGCCTCGCTGCGCGCAGTATGTGGGCCTGGCTTGCCCATGCATTCGAATCCAAAGCCTAATGCATTTCCTGTCGTGAAAGAAATTTCGAAAATTCATATTTTCAGTTCAAATTTCAAATTCAAGTTTGAGCGGTATGGGTCGGGGCGCAGGTGGTGTTCCAGCCGAACAAGGAGGAGAACAAGCCCCTGCTGGAGCAGGTGCAGCGAGCGCAGATGCTCACGCGCAACGACCCGGCCGCCCCGACGCAGGACGATGCACCAGAGGAGCGCAAGGAGCAGATCGCGCGCAAGCCTTACCAGTTCCTTCTGGTGAATCGGCTGCGCGAGTACCTGGCGCTGGAGTTCAGAATGGACGCCCCCTTCCCTGTCAACACTGAGCGCATCTATGATGACTTTGGTGAGCCCCGCTAGGCCTGTAAGAAAATTCTTTTTATTAGTATTTTCCCTTTGGCGGCGGAGCCACCCTTTCACGGCGGAGTGTGTTGTAATTGCATTCCTTGCCTGTATGCAGTTCTTCTTTCAGCTGGTTGGAAATGCAAGTCGTGGATGTTGGACGGGAGCGGTGCTACATGCTGTGTGCCGTGGGTGGGTTGTAAATATTCTGGTTGATTGAGGACGAGAGACAGAGCGGTGGGTGGCGTGCGCAGTGTTCATGTGCTTCTTCGTGGGCAACGACTTCCTGCCGCACATGCCGACGCTGGACATCCGCGAGGGCGCCATCGAGCTGCTCATGGCCACCTACAAGCAGGAGCTCCCGCGCATCGGCTACCTCACCAACAGCGCTGAGGTCTGCTGCCACCCTCTCCCGCAGTCTCCAACCACAGCAAATATCTGTCATATTTGCAGTGGTGGCTGTGTATGCTGCCTGTTGGCAAATACAATCACTATCAAACATATCTTACAGGACTTCTCAGCCTCTGCCGCAACATCCCAGTGGTCTTCTGATTGCAAGAACAGCTGTGGTGGCTGTACATGCCACCTCTTGGCAAGTGATCACCATGAACGCACAGATCTTAGAGGACAATAGGCAGCCCATCACCTTGAGGGGACTGTGGTAGGATGACCAATGAAGGGTGGTGCATTTGCTGGTTAGTGGCTGGTAGGCTGGAGACCGGTGCAGGTAAACAGAGCGCCTCAATGTCATCAAGTTTACCTGAATGGTAGGATAGCAGGGTGTGGCCGCTGCAGATTATAATTTAGTGGCTGAGAGGCTGGCGGCTGGTGCAGGTGAACCTGGCGGCGGTGGAGCAGTTCATCCGGGTGGTGGGCGAGAAGGAGGACGCCATCTTCCAGCGCCGCATGCGCATGCTGCAGCGCGACAAGCACCGCCGCGAGCGCGACAAGGTGCGCTCGACAACATTATTTGCTCAAGCACACACCCACATCTGCTGTCAGACATCTCACCCTCTTTTTTTATGTCAAAGCTGCATGAGATCAGTGTACATTCTTACTTTTCTCATGATTGCCCCTTTAGAGAGAATTATTGTACCGGGTATTTTGTCAGAGTCTATTGCCAGATCCTTCGTGTGGGGTTTGACAAGGCAGTCGTGCTCCAGAGAATATGCTGTGAGGAGTTGACTGAAGGTGTCTGCACTGCGCGCAGTCGATGCCTGGCGGCGGCCGGGGCCGAGGCCGGGGCCGGGGCCCGGGCAAGTGGACGGCGGCCGCGCCGAGCGCCGACTTCCTGGCATCGCTGCAGCCGGTCAGCAGGGCGGAGACTGCAGCCAACGGCAGGGCGCCGCCTCCCATCCTGGGCCCTGTTGCACCGCCACCAGTGCCCTTCCACCTCGCACCTGTTCCGCCGCCGCGGACTCCGCTGCCCCCGCAGCAGGCAGCGTTCCAGGACATCAAGCAGGAGCAGGCCAAGCCGGACGGACCCAGCAGCAACAAGAGCGCCGCCCAGATCCTTAAAGAGCGCATGCTTGCAGGTGAGACGTTTTCCCCTGCCGGCAACTTGTCTTCTGGCAAGGGCTTGCTCCCGGTTGCTGCTTGCTTAATGCACATGTGCTTTCAAGAAAGGCTCTGTTTATTTGGATCCAAGGGGAGGCAGGGAATTGACAGGGATGACATGCTGCAGGCGGAAAGCGCTCAAGCCAAGACGATGAAGACAGGGAGAGCCCCAGCAAGAAACAGCGGCTAGAGGCCTCAGCTGACAGCGCGGCGATGGCAGCGGATGTGGTCAAAACGGAGGAGGCTGTCAGCGAGCTCAAGGTGGAGAGCAGCGGGACCGTCGTTGAGACTGTGGTTGAGACGAGCATGGAAGAGGTGAAAGTAGGCCCTGGGGTGTTGAAGATGGAGGCTAAGGCAGCAGGAGAGGGAGAGGGAGCGGCGCCCGACCCGGCCAAATTCTGGGCCGAGCTACAGGGCCTGGCACCAGAAGCACAGGTGCGCATACTAGCTGAAAATTTGTTCCTCCCCCATTATCTCAATACCATTTGCTGAGTGCAGCACGCTGATCTGTTGGGTGGTAGTTTGCACAGTCTTCATTCCATGGGACTGGCATGTTGCACATACTGTACAGTTCAGTGTTTAACTTGCTCGCTTGTTTTGTGTCAATCCCCGGGATGCCAGGGAAATGGTTGGCAGGTTGTCTTCACAGGGTCAGGAGTACTGTAAATCTCAGTCTCATCTGATTAACGCCTTGCTGCCAGTGCACCTGAGCGCATATGGTGTTCCTCTGCAGGTGAAGGCAGAGGGTGCAGAGGATTTAGCAAAGCAGAACGGTGAGGCAGAGGCTGCTGAGGCGGTAGCTGACGAGGCGGGAGCTGACGAGGCAGAGTTAGAAGATGACGAGGATGATGACGTAGCGGACGAGCCAGAAATAGAAGAGGAAGAGGGTGCAGAGGCGCTGCTGGCGCCGGCGGCGGAGCAGACGGAGCAGTTCAACGAGCAGCTGAAGGACCGGCTGAAGGGGAACGTGGACCGGTTCGAGGAGATGGTGCAGCACGAGGAGGAGATCCGGCTTGGGGACGAGGGCTGGAAGGGACGCTACTACAAGGTGCCGCACTATTCTCTGGCAACCATTGCGATCATGTCTCATGTACATGATTTTCGTTCAGCAAAGTTTGGGGAAAAGGGGGCTTGCTGTAAAGCTACTCAAGCACAGTGCTCTGAGACTGGCGACTGCCTTCTGTGTTCTTTTGGCAGAAAATAGTTGATGATCCTGAATTTAATCCTGATCATGAGTCTGTAATGGAAATCCAACAGCGCTCTCAAGCTGGCTGCTGTCTTTTGCATTGTTTGCACAGTGAAATGCCTGCTGATCCATGATCTCCTTGGGAATGCACCTGTTGTGCCGACCTCAACCTGTCGTGAGATTGTACATGCAAGGTGCTTGAGCTTAGGCTTTTCCAATACTTTCCATATGTTTTCGCCAGTTGTGAGACCACACATGCAAGGTGCTTCAGCTGATGCATCGCAAAGGATTTCCTTTGTTTGGGGTGAGAACTTTCTAGAAGATAACACAATTTCCGTGATGGGTTCTGCGCAGGCAAAGACGGGCGTGGAGGGGCTGGAGCAGGCGGAGATGGTGAGGGGGATGGTGCATGAATATGTGCGCGGCCTCTGCTGGGTCATGCGCTACTACTACGACGGTGCGCCAGCACGCTGACTCACCCACTCACCTAACCCTTGCCACCACCTGGGAAATGCTAAAACATAGAAAGTGGGTGAACATGAAAAGACCCTGCCCAGCCATGTCAATCCCAATTCCAAGATGCCTGGGATTGTTTTAAGCTAGACGATATATCTCCTGGCGGGCTGCAGTATTACTTGTTTTCTGATGACTCCTGGCCAAGAGATGCCCCATGCCGGATGTGCCTTTATCAATGCCCAGAATTCCTGGAACACTTATCACCCAGAACAATTTCTGTGATAAGAAGGAGGTGCTCACATCATCCAGTACAATTCCTAGTTAGGAGGAAGCTGCTAATGCAACAATGATGTGGCTGCCATGACAGGCGTGGCCTCGTGGACGTGGTTCTATCCGTACCACTACGCGCCGTTCGCGTCAGACCTGACAGACCTGTCCAGCATGGATGTGTCTTTCAGCGTTGGGACGCCGTTCAAGCCCTTCAATCAGCTGATGGGCGTCCTGCCCGCCGCCTCCCGCCACTGCCTCCCCGAGCGATACCAGGCACGCCCTCCAATGTATTCACCATGGCTCCCAGGAACGAGAAGTTGTGTTTCTGGCATGCCCCAGGCCAGTTGCATTGCCTCTTTCTCCCTGGTGCCCTCACTTCCTCCCTTTCAAACCAGGTATGGTTAAGACTCAGGAGTGGGCTCATTGGCTTTCTGCATTGTGGACAGTAACCTCCACATCGGTGCTATCATGGTGCCTATACCCCTGCAGCTGCTGTCAGTGTACAGCATGCCAGGGTCAGGATGATGCAAGCATGGTGTGAACGAATTGAGCTGATGTTTTGGCTCTGGCAGGAGCTGTTTGTGGATCCGGCGTCGCCTATCCTGGACTTCTACCCGGACGATTTCGCGGTGGACATGAACGGCAAGCGCTTTGCCTGGCAGGGTGTCGCCCTGCTGCCCTTCATCGACGAGGAGCGCCTGCTCGCCGCCGTGGTGCGCTCCTCACTCTCCACGCTCCTGCATCTTTTGCATGTGACGTGTGCCTGGCTCTTCCTGCCTTGTGGTATGTCTTAATTGTACCATCAGAGAACGGTCAGCTTGAGCCCAAAATTTGTGCAGTGGGGTCTACACCTTATCTGAATCCTGCCTTTCTCTTGATGGTCCTCTCATGAGCCCTGTCAAGAAAGCACAAGGCTCATGAGAGCCAAGCTGGCTGTCGTGTATACAAATGCGCTTGTTCTCCTTTGCTACACAAGTCACCAGGCCAGCTGATCCTCCCTACCTGGCGCTCGCGCTGCCCTGCACATTCCCTCTCAGACTTATGATCAGCTTTGTTGGTTTTCATCCAGGCTGAGGTGGAGGGGAGCCTGACAGAGGAGGAGCAACGGCGCAACGGCCGGCGCATCGATTTGTTGTATGTGTCATCAGCGCACCCAATAGCGCCAGACATCTTTGAGCTGGCCGACCTGGCCGCCGCCGTGGCGAGCGCGCAGGAGCGCCGCAACATCCAGCGCATCATCGACCCCAAGCTGACCGGTCAGCCACCCATTTCCTGCCTTTCTCATGGATTACTAATATTACATTTGGGGTGTTTTTTAGGGGTTGCATTCCCTCAGGGGTTCCTGAAGACTACTATGCTACTACCCCCTGCTTTTCTTGGATGTGATTGGCTCAGCGTTTAAGCGCCCGTCCATCTATGCATGGGTGTCTCAAGTCAGGGATTTAACTATTAATACCAGCACTACCAGGTTGTGATATGTGCAAAGAAGTCTGCCCTACCAATTTATTCCAGCAGCCATTGCCAGATGAACTGTTGGGTCCACCCTTGCTCAGTTGTACATGCGCTTGACCATATCTGACCATTACATAGTACCATGGGAGGAGCGTTGAAACGTGTTTTCAATTTGTGGTGCGCGGCAGGAGGCATGAGCGGTGCGCTGGTGCCACCGGAGGGGGAGGTGTGTGCGGCGGTGGTGGCGTCCCCCTTCAGGACCCTGGGCGATGACATCACCTCCAACGCAACCTGCACCGCGCTGTACGTCAACCCGCCCCACCAGCAGCATGTGGCGCGGCCCCTGGCAGACCAGGGCTTTGAGGTGCGCCTATCAGCCTCTCTCTGCTTCTCAGTGCATGCAGACGACACAGGTATTGCTTAGGCTGCGCATGAGGGTGGCCCCTGGGGATCAGCAGAGGAGGATGCTTTGGTGGCGGAGTGAGATAGAAGTGGGGGAGATACTGATGGTCTCGCTAGAAGACTGAGTGAGACGAGGCAAGATCTGTACAGTGAGCCAAGGCGACTGCTGAGAATGTGGCTTGAGGCTTGTGCAAAGGAGAACAGGTAGTAGGCGGGGGTATGTTACTGCAATGTCTGGCTGAAGCCTCTGATGTGTGTGCGCCAGGAGCCAGCGGTGACGGAGGCAGACTTACAACCACCAAAGCCGCTGTGGCACGAGGATACACGC